>OLVO01000417.1_pt1 | contig 49656 bp, 42 predicted proteins | sample 1672571 | NCBI WGS metagenome assembly OLVO01 (sample SAMEA3136700, study PRJEB25190) | human gut metagenome | biome: human gut; feature: human-associated habitat; material: faeces | place: Austria | collected 2013
ATCTGACGAAAAATCCATTCGTCAGCCGACCACCTCATTTGTGCGGTGTTACCCTTGCACAAATCCCCCAAATATGATAGAATACCCCCTGACAAGGGGGACTGAACAGTGGCAAGCGCCTATTCTTTTAGCGACGTAACCATCTTTTACAGCGAAAAAGAGCTGATGAACAACGTTTTCCTGACCATCTCCGAGGGCGACCGCATCGGCGTCGTCGGGCGCAACGGCGCGGGAAAATCCACCTTTCTGCGCCTGCTCAGCGGGAAGGAAGAGCCCGATCACGGCGAAATCAACGTCAAGCGCGGCATGTCCGTGGCGTATCTGCCGCAAACGCCGGTGCTCCGCGAGGACGATACCATCACGCAGGCTGCGCTGGATTATCTGCCCGCACGGCAGGGGGAAGACCCGTCCTCCGCCGCCTATGAGGCGCAGACTATCCTCACGCAGCTGGGCTTTGCTGATTTGAATCAGCCCGTGCGGGAACTTTCCGGCGGGCAGAAGATGCGTGTGGCGCTCGCGGGCACACTCTGCCGCAAGAGCGACGTGCTGCTCCTTGACGAGCCGACCAACCACATTGACCTTGACATGGCGCAGTGGCTGGAAGACCGGCTGCTCAAATACCGTGGGACGCTGATTGTCGTCACCCATGACCGTTACCTGCTTGAACGCGCGTTCAGCCGCATCTTTGAGGTCGGCGACGGCAAGGTGGAAATCTACAACACGACGTACTCCGGCTATTTGGAGGAACGCGCTCAGCGCGAGGAAATGGAAGCTGCCACCCTGCGCAAGAATAAATCCCTCTACCGCAAGGAATTGGCATGGATTCGTCGCGGCGCGCCTGCCCGCTCCACAAAGGCGAAGGGGCGCATCCAGCGCTTTGACGCGGTGGCGGAGGCCATCAAGGAAGCGCCGCCGGAAGCCGAACTTACCATGAAATCCGTCGCCAGCCGACTGGGCAAGAAAATTCTCTCGTGGGAGAACCTGTCCATCGGCTACGGCGAAAACACGCTCGTGCGCGACTTCTCCTATACGCTCCTGCGTGATGACCGGCTGGGTATTATTGGCGGCAACGGCGCAGGCAAGACGACGCTCCTGCGCACGCTCTGCGGCGAGCTTCCGCCCCTCTCCGGTGTGATTGAGAAGGGGGATACTGTCCGCATCGGGTATTTCGCGCAGCATTGTCCCGCGCTTGATCCCGACACGCGCATCATTGACGCCGTGAAGGATGTTGCCGTCCACGTCTACACGCCCGACGGGGATTTGTCCGCGTCGCAGATGGCGGAAACGTTCCTGTTCCCATCGCAGATGCAGTATCAGAAGGTGTCCAGCCTGTCCGGCGGCGAACAGCGGCGGCTGTACCTCCTGCGTATCCTGATGGCTGCCCCGAACGTGCTGATTCTCGACGAGCCGACGAACGACCTTGACCTCGCAACGCTGAATATCTTGGAGGACTACCTTGATTCCTTCCAAGGCGCGATTATCGCCGTCAGCCACGACCGCTACTTCCTCGACCGCATTACGACGCACTTGTTTGCCGTGGAGGATGCGCACATGGTGCCCTACATCGGCGGCTACCAGAGCTACCTCGACGCGCAGGAAGCGAAAGCGGAAGCTATGGCGGATATGAAGCAGCCCGCCGCGGCAAAGCCGAAAGACACCCGTGTGCGCGTGCAGACGCAGCTGAAATTCTCCTACAAGGAACAGCGTGATTTCGACATGATTGAGAACCGCGTGGCGGCGCTGGAGGAGAAATTAGCGCAGCTGGAGCAGGAAATTGCCGCGAATGCCAGCGATTACACAAAAGTGACGGAATTGATGGACACGCAGGCGAAAACCCAGCAGGAACTCGACGAAGCCACGGAGCGCTGGCTGTTTTTGCAGGAAAAGTGGGAGCAGATTCAGGCACAGAAAGGGTAATACTATTTCCAGATTCAACTGCACCATCTGCTTGCGCCTTTTCCATTCTGGCGTCCGTTCATTCCACTTAGCGTAGCGCTGCTACGCTGCGTTTCATTCACGTTAGCCAGAATGAAAAATTCGCGGCGCATCTTGGTGCATTTTTATCTGGAAATAGTATAAGACAATCAAAATAAGCACCTTGATGCATTCAGCTGCAATCAAGGTGCTTTCTTTACCTTACAAACTGTTCTTCGCTGCCGCGGTGGATGATGAGGTGCCACTCCTTCGTCGCGTTTGTTTCCCAGCGGAAACCAGCGCCAATTTGCGTCACGCGGTAGAATGTGCCGTCGGCAAGCGTGCATTCAGTCGTGAAATCTGGCTGAAACCAGTGCAGGACGACTCGGTCGGCATCGTCGGCGTCGGTTGTGCGGTCGTTCACGCCGACGGGGAACAGCGCATTTTCGCGAATCAGCACGGGCAGGGCATTGTAGCCGCGAATCTGGCGGCAGCGCCCTGTCCAGCACAGACCGGACAACTCCGCCCACAGCCCGTCGGGGAGCGAGGCATCAATCGTGCCTTCGTCGGACAGACGCAGCACAAGCAGGTCATCCCCGATGCGAATGCCGCCGTCCAGCGGGAGAATCGCGCGGCCGGGGCGCAGGTACGGCAGGAATGATAATTGCAGGCAGGTGTATTTGCGGATGACGTTGCCCGGCTGCGCGTCGCCGGAAAGGTGACGCAGGAGCAAATCCGCCGGAAGCGGCTGACCGGGCTGCATCAGCGCATACGCCGCGCGGAAAAGGAATGCGGCGCGAGTGTCCGGACAGTCCGCAAACAGCGGCGCGGGGGCGTCCGTGAAGCCGAAAAAGGGAATTTCCTGCGCGGACAGCAGGGACGAAATCGACTGCCGCAGGGCAGAATCCTGCGACGGGTCAGAGACAATCAAACCGAATTGCTTCATTTCATATCCTCCAAAATGCGGCGGAGCGCGCGGACTTCCCGGCGGCGCAGGCGCTTTCCGCGGTGCAGGATGTACCAGCGCAGACGGAAGCGGTTTCGCCGGGTGAACACGGGGGTGACGCGGCGGCGGTGGAAACGGTCGGACAGGCGGACAATTGTGCCCTCGCGGATGAACAGCACGCACCCCTTGACCGGGCAGGGGACACCCGCCTCCGCCAAAGCGCGGGCAAGCGTCTGCGCGTGGGTCGTCACCTGCATGGCGGGGTTGTAGAACGTCAGCTCTGTGCCGTTTTTGCGGGTGAGCAGCAAATCATGGTCGGACAAATCGCCCGTGACCGTCCCAGCGTGATTTTTCACCTCAATGACCGTTGCCCCGCGGCGGCACAGCGCCACCAAATCGCATTCGCTGCGATTCCCCGCGTGGACGATGCGGTTCGGATACAGGTGCACGCGCCCCGGCAGTCGGCTGAGCAGCGCGCGGGCGTCCTCTTCTCCGCGGATGCCGGAGGAAACGAGCGTCGCCGCGTACTTCGCGCCGCGCGCCCGCCGCTTGAGGTGCAGGGAAATCAGCACGGGCAGGGAAATCATCAGCAGCATCAGCGCCAGCAGAATCCAGCCCTGCGTTTGCGCGTCGAAGCGCACCCCCAGCGTCTCCTTCAGCGGCGGAAACCACCATGGCGCACTGGCAGCGCAAATCCCCCAGCAGACAGGCGGCACAATCACTGCGCGGAATGCCAAGCGCTTCTGTCGGCGGCGGAGGGCTTGCAGTTTTTGCGTCTGCCCTTCGCTGCCGGAATGGAAAGTTGCCATAAACAGCTCCTGTTCGTATGTGTTCGGGTTCGATTCATAGAATACGACGCGAAAGGGGCAAAATCCTGCCGAATGCAATTGACATTTTGGCGGCGGACTGGTATAATTGCGTTGTCATTGGGCGATGAAGGACAGGGCGAACAGGACAGCGGCTGTCAGAGAGGGAGTCATCGGCTGAAAGCTCCCGCCGAAAACCGTTCGCCGGACAATCCGGAGCTTCCCGGCGAGATCCGGGCGCGTTCCTCGCGTGACAGGGGAGAATGAGGCGCGGGTTTTTCCGCGCGAAAATGGGTGGCACCGCGAATCTTTTCGCCCCATGCAGCATTTGACGGCTGGTATGGGGCTTTTTGTGTCCTGTATCACCCAAAAAGAAGGAGGAATACCATCAATGCTGACGCAAGCACCCCGCGGCACAAAGGATGTGCTGCCGGCTGATTCCTACCGTTGGCAGTACGTTGAGAGCAAGATGCGCCAAGCGGCGGCGGAAGCGGGTTTCCGCGAAGTCCGCACGCCCGTGTTTGAGCATACGGAACTGTTTCTGCGCGGCGTGGGCGATACCACGGACATTGTGCAGAAGGAAATGTACACCTTCAAGGACAAGGGCGACCGCTCCATTACGCTCAAACCCGAAGGCACGGCGGGCGCGGCGCGCTGCCTGCTGGAGAATAATCTCTATGCCGACACGCTGCCCTGCAAAATGTACTACCTGAACGCCCCGATTTTCCGCTATGAGGCGCCTCAAAGCGGCCGCCTGCGCGAGCATCACCAGTTCGGTCTGGAATGCTTCGGCGCACGGGATGCTTCGGCGGACGCGGAGCTGATTTTGCTGGCATACCGTCTGCTGAGCGGACTGGGCGTGAAGAACCTGTCCGTCAACATCAACTCCATCGGCTGCCCGAACTGCCGCCCGAAGTACCATGCAACGCTCAAATCGTTCCTGTCCGGGCGCATTGGCGAAATGTGCAGCACCTGCCAGACACGCTTTGACCGCAACCCCCTGCGCGTGCTGGACTGCAAGGAAAAGCACTGTCAGGAACTTGTGGCGGATGCGCCGTCCATGCTGGATTTGCTCTGCGACGACTGCAAGGCGCACTTTGCCCAGCTGCAGTCCTACCTTGACGCAGCGCACATCCCGTACCAGATTGACCCGCGCATCGTCCGCGGTCTGGATTACTACACCAAGACCGTCTTTGAGCTGATTACCAAAACTGAAAATGGCAACCTGACCGTCTGCGGCGGCGGGCGCTATGACAATCTGGTGGAGCAGCTCGGCGGTCCGTCGCTGCACGCGGTGGGCTTCGGCATGGGCATCGAGCGCGTGCTGATGCTGCTGGACAGCGAAGGCGTGGTCATCCCGAAGCCGACGCTCTACGATGTGTTCGTCACCTACATGGGCGCGCATCAGGTGGAAGCGTTCTCGCTGGTGCAGAAACTGCGCGACGCGGGCTTCAAGGCAGATATGGATCATACCGGACGTAGCCTGAAGGCACAGTTCAAGTATGCCAACAAGATGGGCGCAACGCTGACGGCGACGCTGGGTGACGAGGAAATCGCCAGCGGCGTGGTGAAGGTCAAGAACATGGCGACGAAGGAAGAGCAGACCATCGCGCTGGATAATATCGCCGACGGCATCCGCAACATGCTCGCTTCCTCCAATTAACACGCGGAAGAAGTAAGAAGAAGTCACCAACTCAATCGCGAAAACGGGAGTCCAGAGGGTCGAAGACCCTTTGGCGGGGTCGAGGGGCAGCGCCCCTCGCGTCTCCCTTTCGTTACTAAGAAAGGAGCTGCAAATATGCAGAACCGTACCCATACATGCGACGAACTGCGGCTGTCGGACGCGGGTAAGCGCGTGCAGCTGTCCGGCTGGATGGATAGCGTGCGCATCGTCAGCGCGAATCTCGCGTTCGTCATCCTGCGCGACTTCTACGGCACGACGCAGGTCGTTATTGATGACGAGGAGCAGATGAAAATCATCCGCAGCCTCAACAAGGAGAGCGTTATCTCCGTGACCGGCATCGTGCGCGAGCGCGACAACAAGAATCCGAAAATTCCCACGGGCGACATTGAAGTCGAGCCGGAGAAAATCGACGTGCTGGGGCGCTGCCGCTACAATGAGCTGCCGTTCCAGATTAACCGCTCCCGCGAGGCGGACGAGAGCATCCGCCTGAAGTACCGCTATCTCGACCTGCGCAACCCCGATGTGAAGAAGAACATCGTCATGCGCTGCAACGTCGTCACCGCCCTGCGCCAGGCGATGAACGAGCACGGCTTCCTTGAAATCACCACGCCTATCCTGACGGCTTCGTCCCCTGAGGGCGCACGCGATTACCTCGTTCCGGCGCGTAAGCATCCGGGCATGTTCTACGCCCTGCCGCAGGCGCCCCAGCAGTTCAAGCAGCTGCTGATGACCTCCGGCTTCGACCGCTACTTCCAGATTGCCCCCTGCTTCCGCGACGAAGATGCGCGCGGCGACCGCAGCCCGGGCGAGTTCTATCAGCTGGATATGGAAATGGCGTTCGCGACGCAGGAGGACGTGTTCAGCGTCCTTGAAGACGTGCTGCCGCCCATTTTCGCCAAGTACGGCACATACAACACCGCGTCCAGCGCGCCCTTCAAGCGCATTGCCTACAACGACGCGATGGAGCGCTACGGCTCGGACAAGCCCGACCTGCGCATTGATCTGGAAGTGCAGGATGTGACCGACCTCATCGGTAGCTGCGGCTTCCAGCCCTTCGAAGGCAACACCGTCAAGGCGGTTGTCGTCAGCGACATGACCGCGACCCGCAAACAGATTGACAAGCTCTGCGCGGATGTCGAGGTCGTGACGGCGAATAAGGTCTACTGGTTCAAACTCGACGAGAAGGGCGAAATCGCCGGCGGTATTGCGAAGTTCGTCAAGGAGCAGAAGGATGAACTGGTCGAAAAGCTGGGGCTGAAGCCGAACACGTTCGTTGGTCTGACCTGCGGCAAGAAGCTGGCGGCGCAAAAGACCGCGGGCGTGCTCCGCCGTCTGGTTGCTGATCTCTGCCCGGCGCACATTGACCGCGAAAAGTACGAATTCTGCTGGATTGTCGATTTCCCGATGTACGAAATCGGCGAGGAATCCGGCGAACTCGAATTCTGCCATAACCCCTTCTCCATGCCTAACGGCGGTCTGGAAATTCTGCAAAAGGCGGCGGCGGGCGAGGTTGACCCGCTGACCATCACGGCGTACCAGTACGATTTGGTCTGCAACGGCGTGGAGCTGTCCTCCGGCGCTGTCCGCAACCATGACCCGGAAATCATGATTGAAGCGTTCAAGCTCGTCCGGCTGGGCGAAGAGGACGTGAAGGCGAAGTTCCCGGCGATGTACAACGCCTTCTGCTACGGCGCGCCGCCGCACGCGGGCATTGCTCCCGGTGTTGACCGCATGGTGATGCTGCTGGCGGGCGCGGAGACGATTCGCGAAGTCATCCCGTTCCCGATGAACAAGAACGCGCAGGACGTGATGATGGGCGCACCCGGCAAGGTGGATCAGAAGCAGCTGGATGAACTGCATATCGCCTGCACGAAAGTCGAAGAATAATCCGCACGCGGATGAGGAAACAATCCTCGTCCGCCTTTTTTCTGCCGAACGGGAAGAAACCCAGATTGAACGCTTGTCAATCCGGCAAAACTATGGTATAATGGGATGAAACAAAGTCGGTAGACTGCGTTTTGCCATTTCCTGCGCGAAATCATGTGCTTTTGTGCGCAGGAGTTTGGATTGAAATTAGGAGGTGCATTTCGTTATGGCGCTGAAGAAGGATAATCTGCCCGTGAATGTCGATGTGGATACCGAGCAGGGGAGCAGCATCACCTACGCCAATGAAGTGGTCGCAATTATTGCGGGCGTCGCCGCCAGCGAGGTGGAGGGCATTGCGGGTATGTGCAATGTCTCCGGCAATCTGCTGGGCAAAAACCGTTCCGTGACCAAGGGCGTGAAGGTGGAAATCGGCACCGAGGAAGCCAGCGTGGATCTGTATGTCATCATGGAGTACGGCACGCCCATCCAGAAGGCGGCGTATGACGCGCAGGAAAGCGTTCGCAAGGCCATCGAAACGATGACGAACCTGCATGTGGTGCGCGTGGATGTGCATGTGCAGGGCGTCAGCTTTGAAAAAGAGAACAACGCGCTGAACGCCGGTGCAAAGAAGGCGCTGGCAGAGGACAAGAAGGAAACGCCGCTGGTGGAAGCCCCTGAGAGCGAGGAAAAAGCGGCGGAAGATTCTGCGGAAGTGCCTGAAGAAGAGGGCAAGGAGAACTGATGCCTTCATACTGCCGGCAGGGTGTTTGCCTTGCCGGTTTTGAAGTTGCTATCCAATGTAAAAGTGAAAACGGCAAGCGAAGGAAACGAAAGGAGCGAACCGGGAATGAAGCGTCGTGTGAGCGATATTGCGGTGATGATTTTGTCCTTTTTGGTGCTGCTGGCGCTCTCTGCTGAAACAGCGCTGGTCGGCGTGGAAGCCATGCGGGGTGAACAGTGGCAGCTGATCCGACTGACGGCGTGGCTGCAAGGCAGCGGCGTATGGGGCGGCATAGCGTGTATCGCCGTGGCAGTGCTGGCATTGGTGCTGGCGCTTATGTGCCTGTGGCGCGTGTTCCCGCACCGCACGGCGAGCCAGCGCGGCTATGTGATGCAGAAAAATGAAAATGGCTCCATCGGGGTGTCAATTCGCGCTATCGAGGGGCTGATTCGCACCTGCATCGACAAGCATGAGGCGATTGCCAAGGCGGACATCACGGTCGAGGAGTGCCGTGACGGCATTGCGATTGGCTTGCACATTATTCAGGCGGCGGGCGTGAATATCCCGCTGTCCGTCGGGGCGCTGCAAAAGCAGATTAAGCAGTATGTGACGGCGTGCACGGGCGTGGATGTGTACAAAATCCGCGTGATGGTGGAGAACGACGCAAGCATTCCGGTTGCGTCCACCTACGAGGTGCAGGACGTGACGCCTCTGCCGTCGGCGGAGGAAACGGCAGAACAGCCGATGGTCACGCCCCCGGCACAGCCCGTCGCGATTCCCGCGACCGAGCCGGAGCAGAAGCCGAAAGTGCCGGACACGTTCATTTCCCCGGAGGATGACGAGGACGACGAACGTCCGCTGCATCAGCGCCTGTTCGGCACGCCGGAGCAGCCCGCGTTTGTGCCCGCGCCACCGGAAGTGACGGAAGCGCCCGAAGCGGATGAAGTCGAGGCTGCCGAGGATGCCCCGGAGGAAACGGAAGCATCGGCGGAAGAAGCAGCTGCGGCAGAAGAATCCGCCGAGGAAACGGTGGACGCGGCAGACGACGGCGAAAAATCAGCAGAATAACAACAATACGCATTTTTAGTGTGGAATAGGAGAGAAAAACAATATGGCACGGACGACTGCGCGTGCGGCGGTCATGCAGATGATTTTTGAACATATGGCGGGCGGGGAAGGCGGCGAAGAGACGCTGCAAATGGTGTATGAGGCGCTGCGGAAGGAAGGACTTCCCGGTGTGGACAGCATTTCAGAGAACGAGCCGAGCGAATCTGACCGGGCGTACATCACCGAGGTGCTCGACGGCGTCTTGGCGCACCTCGACGAGCTGGATAAAGCGATTCAGGCTGCCAGCCCCCGCTGGGAAATTAGCCGGATGCCGCATGTGGATTTGACCATCCTGCGCATGGCGGCGTGGGAAATCCTCTACGAGGAGGGAATCCCCGGCCCGGTCGCCATCAACGAGGCAGTCAACCTCGCCAACCGCTTCTCCGAGCCGACGAGCGGCCGCTTCGTCAACGGCGTACTGGGTACGATTCTGCGCAGAAAGCAGGCGGAAAACCCGTGAGGCGCGTCGTTGTCGGGCTTGACACAAGCTGCTACACCACGTCCGCTGCTGCCGTAACCACGGAGGGCAATGTGATTGCGAGCTGCCGCAAGCTGCTGCCTGTTCCGCAGGGACAGCGCGGGCTGCGGCAGTCGGAGGCGGTGTTCACGCATGTCCGTCAGCTGCCGGGGCTGATTGAGGAATTGTCGGCGTATTTGACGGATTGCGAAATCGTCGCGGTGTGCGCTTCCCGCCGTCCACGGGATGAGGAAGCGTCGTATATGCCCGTGTTTCAAGCAGGGGACGCACAGGGCCGCAGTCTGGCGGCTCTGCTTCGCGTTCCCTGTTTTGCTACGACGCACCAGCGCGGGCATGTGGAAGCCGCGAAGGTGGATAGCGGCGTGGCAGCGGGCGATTTGCTGGCAGTGCATCTCTCCGGCGGCACGACCGAAGTGCTGTCGCTGGTGGATGACCACCTGACGCTGCTTGGCGGGACGCTTGACCTCCATGCGGGGCAGGTGGTTGACCGCACGGGCGTGGCGCTGGGGCTGCCGTTCCCGGCGGGACCGCATTTGGAAGAGCTGGCGGTGCGCGGCACGGCGAGGGCGCTGCTGCCGGTCGCTATGGCGGACGGCGGGCTGTACTGCCACTTGTCCGGCGCGGAAACGCAGGTGCAGCGCTGGATTGCGCAGGGGACGATGCCCAAGGAGGACATTGCCCGCGAGGTATACGACCTGCTGGCGCGGACAGTTTCGCGCATGGTAACGGCGGCATCCCAGCAGACGGGCATTCGTCAGGTGCTGATTGCGGGCGGCGTTGCGTCCTCGCGGCTCTTTCGGGAGCTGGTGACGCAGCGGACTGCCAAGCGTCAGCCGGATTTGCGAGTGCATTTCGGCCGCCCGGAGTATTCCGGGGACAACGCGGTCGGCGTGGCGCTCATTGGCGCAAGAAAATGGCGCGAACAGCAAGCGCTGAAGGAGATAGGATATGGCAGCACAGATACTGGACGGTAAGGCGATTTCAGCGGAGCTTCGCGGGGCAATTGCACAGCGGGTGGCGCGCCTGCGCGAAAAGGGCGTCACGCCGGGATTGGCGGTGATTCTCGTCGGCGCAGACCCCGCCAGCCAGATTTATGTGCGCAACAAGAGCGTCGGGTGTGATCAGGTCGGCATCCACTCCGTGACCATCAATCTGCCCGAAACGACAACGCAGGACGAACTGGAGAAGCTGATAGCCCGTCTGAACGCGGACGACACCATCCACGGTATTCTGGTGCAGCTTCCCCTGCCGAAACACCTCGATGAGGCGGCAGCGCTGGCGGTTATCGCGCCGGAAAAGGATGTGGACGGCTTCCACCTGCTCAACGCGGGGCGGATGATGAGCGGACAGCCGGGCGTGGTTGCGTGCACACCCAAGGGCGCAATGGAGATGATCCGCCGCACGGGGATTGACCTTGACGGCAAAGAAGCGGTCGTCGTCGGGCGGAGCAACATCGTCGGCAAGCCGATGGCGATGCTGCTGCTGCAAGCGAACTGCACCGTCACCATCTGCCACAGCCACACGGTGAACCTCGCCCAGCACACGCGCAATGCGGATATTCTCGTTGCGGCGGTCGGCAAGCCGGGGTTCATCACCAAGAACATGGTCAAGCCCGGCGCGGTCGTCATTGATGTGGGTATCAACCGCGTGAACGGCAAGGTCGTCGGCGACGTGATGCCCGATGTGGCGGACGTTGCGGGCTACATCACGCCCGTCCCCGGCGGCGTGGGCAAAATGACGATTGTCGAGCTGCTGGAAAACACGGTGGAAGCGGCGGAGAAGCAGACGGCAAAATAAGCCGATACAAGTAGGAAGTGAAAGCGCCATGTCGGAGTGGGTTCTGGAGGTCAGCGAGGTCAACGAGTACGTCCGGCAGCTGCTGCAAAACGAGCCGGCGCTTCGCAAAGTCCGTTTGCGCGGGGAAATCAGCAACTTCAAGCGCCATTCGTCCGGGCATTGGTACTTTACCCTCAAGGACGAGCGGTGCCGAATCGCGGCGGTCATGTTCCGCCAGAACGCGATGCGCATGTCGATTCGCCCGATGGACGGCATGTCCGTCATCGTCAGCGGGCAGGTCGGGCTGTACAGCGAGGGCGGCAGCTACCAAATTACCTGCGACAGTATGCGTCCGGACGGCATCGGCACGCTGTATCAGCAGTTCGAGGCGCTGAAAAACCGTTTGGCGGCGGAGGGGCTGTTCGACGAGGAGCACAAGCGGCGCTTGCCGTATCGCCCGAAGAAAATCGCGGTCGTCACGTCAGAAACAGGCGCGGTGCTGCACGATATCTGCATGGTGTCGCGGGCGCGCGATCCCGGCGTGCCGCTGGTGCTGGTGCCGGTTCAGGTGCAGGGCGCAGGGGCGGCGGAGAGCATCGCGCAGGGCATTCGACGCGCGGCGAAAATCCCGGAGGTCGAGGTCGTCATCGTCGGGCGCGGCGGCGGCTCGATGGAGGATTTGTGGGCGTTCAACGAGGAAATTGTGGCGCGCGCGATTTATGACTGCCCGATTCCCGTCATCAGCGCGGTTGGGCATGAAACCGACTTCACGATTGCGGATTTTGTGGCGGACAGGCGCGCCGCTACGCCGTCAAACGCGGCGGAAATGGCGGTGCCGGACTTGCGGGAAATTCTCGCGGGGCTGGATGGAATGCGGCAGCACTTGCAGACGGCGCTTTCGCAGCACTTGCAGGAAACGCGTCTGGCGCTGATGACACTGGAAAAGCGGCTGGCGGCGTGCGACCCGAACCAACGCTTGACGGCGCTGGAGAAGCGGCTCGGCGGCGCAAAAATGCGGCTGGAGCATCAAATGTCGCAGCGGATTTCGGCGCTGACCCCGCGATTGGGCATGGCGCGGATTCGGCTGGACAGCGCGGCGGAGCAGAATTTGCAGCGGAAAATGGAGCGGCTGCATCGGCAGAAGCTGCATTTGCAGGCGCTGAACCCGGAGAAGGTGCTGGAGCGCGGTTATGCGCTGGTGCTGGACGGCGGCAGGGTGCTGCCTGACCGCGCGGCGGCGCGGACGCATCCGCAGATGACGATTCGTTTCCGGGATGGCGAAATGCGGGTCATGCAGCCCAATAAGGAGGGTACTTATGGCAGCGAAAAAGAAGCTGACGTTTGAAGAACGGCTTCAACAGGTGGAAGCACTGATTGCGAAGATGGAGAGCGGCGAAATGCCTTTAGAGGAAGCCATGCAGCAGTACGAAGCGGGGCTGAATGCGCTGAACACCCTCGAAAAGGAGCTGACGGCGGCGCAGCAGCGCTTGACGGTACTGCGGCAGCAAAGCGGCGAGGACATCGAGGTGCCGATGGAGGAACAGCAATGAAGACATACGCGGAATACCGCAAGCAGGTCGAAGAGGCGCTTTCGGGGCAGCTGCGGTCGCTGGGCGAAATCCCGGATATTCTGCTGAAGGCGATGGAGTATTCTCTGCTGGCTGGCGGCAAGCGGCTTCGCGCAGTGCTGCTGCTGGCATCATGCGAAGCCATCGGCGGTGATACGGGAAAGGCGCTGCCGTTTGCCTGTGCGCTGGAAATGATTCACACATACAGCCTGATTCACGACGACCTGCCTGCGATGGACAACGATGACCTGCGGCGCGGTCAGCTGACAAATCACCGCAAGTTCGGCGAGGACGTGGCGATTCTGGCGGGCGACGGGCTGCTGTCGGCGGCAATGGAGCTGATGGCGCGTCAGGCTGCGAAACTGGCGAAGGCGGGGGATTGCTCTGGCGCGCTGGCGATGGAAGCGATTGCGCGTCACGCGGGCGTAACGGGCATGGTCGCTGGGCAAACGATGGACGTAACCAGCGAGGGCACGAAGCCGACGGCGGACAAGGTGCGCTACATCCACCTGCACAAAACGGCGGATCTGCTGACTGCCCCCGTGGAGGCGGGCTTGCTGCTGGCGGGCGCGACGCAGGATCAGGTGAAATATGGCTGCGAGTATGGGCAGCACCTCGGCATGGCGTTCCAGATGGTGGACGACCTGCTGGACGTCATTGGTACGGAGGAAGCGCTGGGCAAGAGCATCGGCAAGGACGTCGCGGAAGAGAAGCTGACGTGGATTGCCATTCGCGGCATTGAGGGCACGCGCGAGGACGCGGCACGGGAAACGGCCTTGGCGGTGGATGCGGCAGCGAAAATCGGCGGAGATATGAAATTTTTGCAAACCCTTGCACAAAGCACCCTGAACAGAGTACAATAAGAGACAGGATTCGTGCGCTTGCGCCGGATTGATTTATCATTCATCAAAAGGGAAGCGGAAATAAATGGAACTACACAACATTCTGGGGCTTTTCAGCAATCAGGTGCTGCTGTGCTGCATCACGGCGTGGTTCGTGGCGCAGGCGCTCAAAATTCCGACGTACTATCTGGTCGAAAAGAAATGGGACTGGCACCGCTTTTTCGGCAGCGGGGGAATGCCGTCGAGCCATACGGCGTTCGTCGTCTCCCTGACGCTGATGATTGGCGCGACGCAGGGCTTCGACAGCGCGATTTTCGCCCTGTCTTTCACGATGGCGGCGATTGTCATGTACGATGCGACGGGTGTCCGCCGCGAGACGGGCAAGCAGGCGGTTGTCATCAACGAAATCGTGCAGAAGATGTTCGTCAATGGCGAAAGCATCACGGATGAGGAACTGAAGGAATTGGTCGGTCACACGCATGTCGAGGTCATCGGCGGCGTGATTGTGGGGCTTCTGACGGCAGGGCTGTTCCTGCTGTTTATGTGATTTGAGGAGGATTTACGCAAATGGATCGTTTTCTGGAGGAATCTGTAAGCAAACACCACCGCGCGGCGGAAGAGGTGATGTACTATGCGTCGTGGGTCGTGATGATTGTGTCCGCGATTCTGGCGTTCATGTACCTGAACGTTATGTTTTACAGCTTCAGCATCTCGATGCTGGTGATGACGCTGGTGTTCACGGGTATCGCGGTGTACATTTTCTTCTTCCATGACCGCCTGCGCACGGAGTACGACTACACGTTCACCAACGGCTCGATGGATTTCGCACAGGTGTTCAACAACCGCAAGCGCAAGGCGCTGGGCAGCCTGAACGTGGCAAAGGTGGATGCGTTCGGCAAGGTTGCCAGCGGCAGTTTCCATCGGCATGTGTCCGCGCCGGGCGTGAAGCAGCTGCGCTGGTTCCTCAATCGCGACGCGGAACTGTACTATTTCGCCTTCTCCAAGGACGGCAAGAAGTCCCTAATTGTGTTTGAGCCGAGCAAAGCCATGGTGGATAACATCCGCCACTATCTGCCCTTCGGCGCGTATCAGGAGAATTGATCGTGAAAACCATCTATCTGGATAACAGCGCGACGACGAAGCCCTCCGCCGCGGTGATTGCCGCGATGATGGACGCGCTGGAAAATGGCTGGTACAACCCGTCGGCGCTGTACCGCCCGGCCATGGATGCGGAGAAAGCCGTCGAGAATGCGCGTGAAATCTGCCTGAAAGCGGCAGGCGCGGCGAACCAGCGCATGGTGTTCACCTCTGGCGGCACGGAGGCGGACAATATCGCCATTCTGGGGCATTTGCGCACGAAGCATAAGCCGGGGCGGGTGCTGATGCTGTCCGTGGAGCATCCTGCGGTGCTGAACTGCGCGCAGGAAGCCGAACGCATGGGGCACAAGGTTGTGCCGATTCCAGTCGATCGCCGCGGCGTGGTGGATCTGCCCGCGCTGGAAGGCTTGCTGGGCGAGGATGTCCACCTGATTACGCTCATGCAGGTCAACAACGAGGTCGGCGCGGTGCAGCCCATTGCGGAAGTCGCCGCGCTGCGCGACCGCCTTGCGCCGAATGCCGCCATTCATGTGGACGGCGTGCAGGGCTTTCTGCGTGTGCCGCTGAATTTCAATGCGCTCAAAATCCAGTCCTACGCCTTTTCCGGGCATAAGATTCATGCCAGCAAGGGCATCGGCGGCTTGATTTTCCGCAAAGACCATAAGCTGTCGCCCATCGTCTTCGGCGGCGGGCAGGAGGACAACCTGCGCTCCGGCACGGAAAACGTCCCCGGCATCATTGGGCTGGGCGAGGCGGTTCGCACCTATCCGCAGGGCGCGGCGGAGAAGATGATGGCGCTGAAAACCCGCCTGCTGACGGACTTGCAGGAGGTGATTCCCACGGCAAGACGCAACGGCCCCGCACTGGATGACCCGCTCTGCGCGCCGCACATTTTGAGCGTCAGCCTGTCGCCTGTGCGGAGTCAGACAATGCTGTTCGCGCTGGAAGGCGACGGCATCTATGTCAGTGCAGGCTCGGCGTGCGCGGCACATAAGCAGAAGGTGTCCGGCGTGCTGACGGCGATGGGCTTGTCCCCGGCGGAAGCGGACTGCACGCTGCGATTCAGTCTCTGCCCGGACAATACCGAGGCGGAAATGGATGATGTGGCGCAGTGCGTCAAGAAGCACTATGACCTGCTGAAAGCCTACGTCAGACGATAATCTACATATTAAGGAGAGAAATTCCTGTGCGCAATTTGCTGCTTGTCCGCTATGGCGAGATTTTCCTGAAGGGGCAGAATCGCCCGCTTTTTATGCGCGCGCTGGTCAAGCGCATCAAGTACGCCGTCAAAGACCTCAGCGCGACGGTGCTGCTGCACGACGGACGCATTCTCGTGTCGGATTTTGACGATTTGGATGAGTGCATCCGCCGCGTGACGAAGGTGTTCGGCGTGCACAGCGTCTGCCCGGCGGTCGAAATGCCCAAAGACGATTTTGACGCCCTCTGCAATCAGGCAGTTGCCATGATGGCGGATTTGTCCGGCACGTTCCGCGTGACGGCGCGCCGCTCGGACAAGAACTACTTCATGGATTCGCCCGCCATCAACATCGAAATGGGACATCGCATCCTGACGGCGAACAAGAACCTGTCCGTGGACGTGAAGAAGCCCCAGCACACCATGAACGTGGAAATCCGCGACATGGCGTACCTGTATGTGAAGGTGATTCCGGCGGTCGGCGGTATGCCCGTCGGCACGAACGGCCGCGCGACGCTGCTGCTTTCCGGCGGCATTGACAGCCCGGTCGCGGGGTGGATGATCGCTAAGCGAGGGGTGCATATCAACGCGGTGCATTTCCACTCTTATCCATACACGTCTGACCGCGCGAAGGAAAAGGTGCTGGATTTGGCACGCATCCTGTCCGAAAGCTGCTGCGGCATCCGTGTCCACATCGTGCCGTTCACCAAAATCCAGATGGAAATCCACGAAAAGTGCCCCGAGGAGTACACGACGCTCATCATGCGCCGCTTCATGATGCGCATTGCCGAAAAGGTGGCGCGTCAGGAGAACAGCGAGGCGCTGATTACCGGCGAATCGGTCGGGCAGGTCGCCAGTCAGACGATGACGGCGCTCGGTACGACCGATATGGTGGTGAATATGCCTGTTTTCCGCCCGCTGATTGGCTTTGACAAGGAAGAAATTATCGCCGTGAGTGAAAAAATCGGCACATTCGAGACGTCCAGCCTGCCCTACGAGGACTGCTGCACGGTCTTTACTCCGCGCCATCCCGCGACGCACCCGAAGATGGAGAAAATTCTTGAGGGCGAGAGCAAGCTCGACATCGACGGGCTGATTGATGAAGCCATGGCGGGCATCGAAATCGTCTGCTGCTGATTACGGCATCATATTCAGAAACACCGTCAGGGGCAGCCCTGAAATGCCCAACGCGCCTGTCAACAACGATGAAATCGGATTGATGCCGACGTGCGGCAGGGGCAGCAGATTCCACGCCATTAACAGCACAGTGCCAAACGTCCAGCAGTTCAGCAGCCGCGCGCCCCAAGTGCCGGGGCGATAGCAGCGGCAGAGCAGCAGCGTCAAAACGAAAGCGGGAAGCAAAATCCACATACAAATCTCCTCCTTTGTAAGAAGAGTGTATGCGGAAGCGGAAAAACAATCTTGCCATTTCGTGCCGAACGTGGTATGATAGACATTGGGGATTTTCTGACGAGCCGGAAGGGGCGAAATGGCATGGCGGAGGATTTTGTGGCGCTGATGCAGGCGATTGCGCCGGAGATGGCGGAAGCAATGGCGCGCCGTGCCATGGTGCTGACGGCGATTGCGGAATCAGCCCCGGTTGGGCGGCGGCAATTGGCGCTCCGGCTGAATCTGGCGGAAAGGGAAGTGCGCGCGGACGTGGAGAAGCTCCGCGATGCTGGCCTGATTACGCTGGACAAAGCCGGGATGAATCCGACGCCGAATGCGTCACGCTGGCTGGAAAGAGCCCGCAGCTTCGCCCGGCAGACGCAGGGCCTGACCGCGCTGGAAACGGCGCTGATGCAGGTTCTCCCGGTGAAAACAGTTTTCGTTGCGCCGGGGGATGCTGATGCGGATGTGCGTGTACTGTCCGACGTGGGGCGGCTGGCGGCGCAGGGCGTGCGGCAATTGCTGCATTCCGGGTCGACGCTGGCAGTCACGGGCGGTTCGACCATCGCGGCGACGGCACACGCCATGCAGAGCAGCGCTCCCATGAACGTCATGGTCGTTCCCGCGCAGGGCGGCTTCGGGCGCGAAATGGAGACGCAGGCGAACACGCTGGCGGCGGAAATCGCCCAGCGGCTCGGCGGACATCATCGGCTGCTGCATCTGCCAGACCACATGGACGAGCAGGCGAAGCAGGAAATGCTGCGGCTGCCTGAAATCCGCGAGACGATGGAGCGCATCCAGCGTGCGGACATCATCCTGCACGGCATCGGCTGCGCGCAGGAGACGATGAGTCGCCTGCCCGTGGAGCAGGTGCGCCTGCTGATGAAGAAGGGCGCGGTCGGGGAGTCCTTCGGCGCGTATTACGACCGGGATGGGCAGTGCCTGCTGAAATCATCCGGCGTGTGCGTCGATTTGGCGCGCCTGACGCCAGACTGCCGCATGATTGCGGTCGCGGCGGGCGCAAAGAAGGCGGAAGCCATCATCTCCGTTCTGCGGCATGATTCGCATACGCTGCTGGTGACGGATGAGGGTGCGGCAAAGCAGATGCTTGCCATCCTCAAAACAAATACGGGTTGTTCGTCAGACACCGAAGCGTGAATGACGTTTCAAATACAAGCAACCAAAAGAGCAATCTTGAAGGAGTGTGCATCAACAATGGCTAAGAAAACGATTGACGACATCAAGGTTTCTGGCAAGAAGGTGCTGGTTCGCTGTGACTTCAACGTCCCCATGAAGGACGGCAAGATCACCAACGACAAGCGCATCGTGGCCGCGCTTCCTACCATCAAGAAGCTGATCGCTGACGGCGGCAAGGTCATCCTGTGCAGCCATCTGGGCAAGCCGAAGAACGGCCCGGAAGAGAAGTTCTCTCTGGCGCCCGTGGCGGTTCGCCTGAGCGAACTGCTGGGTCAGCCCGTCGTGTTTGCCAATGACGACACGGTGGTTGGCGACAACGCCAAGGCTGCTGTGGCGGCGATGAAGGACGGCGACGTCGTGCTGCTGCAGAACACCCGCTTCCGCAAGGAAGAAACCAAGAACGTCGAGGAGTTCTCCAAGGAACTGGCTTCCCTGGCGGACTGCTATGTGGATGACGCGTTCGGCTCCTGCCACCGCGCGCACTGCTCCACCGAGGGCGTGACGAAGTTCCTGTCCCCGTGCGTGGCAGGCTATCTGATCGGCAAGGAACTCGCCGTGATGGGCAAGGCGCTGGAAAATGCGGATCGTCCGTTCGTCGCGGTGCTGGGCGGCGCGAAGATTGAGGACAAGCTGAATGTCATCAACAACCTGCTGGAAAAGGTTGATACGCTGATTATCGGCGGTGGCATGGCGTTCACCTTCCTGAAGGCGAAGGGCTATGAAATCGGCAAGTCCCTGCTGGACGAAACCAAAATTGATTACTGCAAGGACATGATGGCGAAGGCTGCGGAAAAGGGCGTTCAGCTCCTGCTGCCGGTTGACACCGTGTGCATCAAGGACTTCCCGAACCCGATTGACGCGCCGGTTGACACCGTGACCGTCGATGCGGATGCCATTCCGGCGGACATGGAAGGCTGCGATATTGGCCCGAAGAGCCGTGAGCTGTTCGCGGCGGCTGTGAAGTCCGCCAAGACGGTTGTGTGGAATGGCCCGATGGGCGTGTTCGAGAACCCGACGCTGGCGGCTGGTACGCTGGCGGTTGCGCAGGCAATGGCGGATTCCGATGCGGTGACCATCATCGGCGGCGGCGACTCTGCGGCGGCTGTGGAGCAGATGGGTCTGGGCGACAAGATGACCCACATCTCCACTGGCGGCGGTGCTTCGCTGGAATACCTCGAAGGCAAGACGCTGCCCGGCGTTGCGTGCCTCGACGAGAAGTAATTTTCATGGGCAAGACCGTCCCTGCCAACCGCAGGGGCGGCTTTGTCCTGCCAAAATCCCTGCACTCCCACGCGGACACAGTATGGAGAAGTCACCAACTGAATCGCGAAAAGGGGTCAAGGGGCAATTGCCCCTTGCGGAGTCCAGAGGCAGCGCCTCTGGTAGGGTTTGGGGCAAAGCCCCAAGTCCGCACTTTATTTATGAGGTGATTGGAATGCGTAAGGCGATTATTGCGGGTAACTGGAAGATGAATAAGATCCCCGCGGAAGCGGCGGCGCTGGTTAATGACTTGAAGCCCCTCGTGAAGGACGCGAATTGCGACGTGGTCGTGTGCGTCCCGGCGGTGGACATCGCGGCGGTCAAGGCGGCGGCGGAAGGCTCGAACATCCATGTGGGCGCGGAAAACGTGCACTGGGCGGCGTCCGGCGCGTACACCGGCGAACTGTCCGCGGAGATGCTTGTGGCTGCTGGCGTGGAATACGTCATCATCGGCCACAGCGAGCGCCGTCAGTACTTTGGCGAAACCGACCAGACGGTCAACAAGCGCGTGCTGGCGGCTGTTGCGGCGGGGCTGAAGGTCATCGTGTGCGTCGGCGAAATGAAGGATGTGCGTGAAGCGGGCGCGACCGACGGCTTGGTGGACTATCAGACCATCATGGCGCTGAACGGTCTGACCGCCGAACAGGTGGCGGACGTCGTCATCGCTTACGAACCCGTTTGGGCGATTGGCACCGGTCTGACCGCAACCGACGAGCAGGCAAACGAGACCATCGGCGTCATCCGCAAGGCGGTTGCCCGCAAGTATGGTCAGGAATGCGCTGACAAGGTGCGCATCCAGTACGGTGGATCGATGAATCCCAAGAACGTCAAGGGCTTGATGGCGCAGCCCGAAATCGACGGCGGCCTGATTGGCGGCGCGTCCCTGAAGGCGCCCGACTTCTCCCTCGTCGTGAATTACGACAAGTAAGGCAAGTCGTATTGACCATCCGCACGGTCAGTTCTACGCTGACCGTGTTTTTTTTGTGTACTTTGAATAAAAGTGCCGCGTTAAAACATGACTTTTTGCCGCCTTTGTGCTATGATAATTAAGGAATACACGAATGCTATTTCCTGCATTCACCTGCGCCATGTGCTTGCATCTTGGCGCATTCTCATTTGGAAATAGTACAAGGAGTTATTATTATAATGAAGAAAACGTTTTTCCCAGCGCATCTTATCGGCACGGTCAGCGCGCCAGCGTCCAAATCCGAAGCGCATCGGCGCATGATTTGCGCAGGGCTGACCCAAGGTGAAACGATGCTGACCGGCTTTATGGATTCTGCGGACATGGCGGCGACGATGCGCTGTCTCGGTGCGCTTGGAAGCACCTTCAACCGCGACGGCGACACCCTGACCATCAGCGGAATGCAGGGGAAAATTGCGAAAATGCCCGTGATGGACTGCGGCGAAAGCGGATCGACCCTGCGCTTTTTTGTGCCGATTGCGCTGACGGTGGCGGGCGGCACGGTGTTCCGGATGCATGGGCGGCTCGGCTCGCGCCCGATGGACGTATACCGCGATCTGTTTGTGCCGCGCGGGGTGCGCTGGTATATGGGCGTGGGCGCGGACGGCGCGGCGGAACTGACCGTGCGCGGCAAAATGGAGCCGGGCGACTATGTGCTGCCGGGCGACGTGTCCAGCCAGTTTGTGTCGGGGCTGCTGTTTGCGCTGCCGCTGCTGCCGGGCAATTCGACGCTGACGGTGCAGCAGCCGGTGGAAAGTGAGAGCTACATCCGCATGACCATCGAGGCCATTGCCGCCAGCGGCATCGAGGTGCAGGAAAGCAACGCGTTCAGCTGGCGGATTCCCGGTCATCAGCAGTACAAAAGCCACTCGTGCCACTTGAACGGCGATTATTCGCAGGCGGCGGTGCTGTGCTGCGCGGGTGCGCTGGGGCATGATATCACCGTCACGCATCTGTCGCCTGTGACGACGCAGGGCGACCGCGCGATTCTCAGCCACCTGATGGCGTTGGGCGCAACGGTGGAGGAGAGCGACAACCACATCCGCGTGAAGGCGGACAAGCTGCACGGTGCGACGCTGGACATGCACGACTGCCCGGACATTGCGCCGATTCTGGCGCTGACGGCGCAGCTTGCGGAAGGGGAGTCGCGCCTGACGCACTGCGGGCGGCTGCGCCTGAAGGAGTGCGACCGGCTGGCGGCAACGGTGGAAATCCTGAACCTGCTGGGTGGCAATGCACAGGCGGATGGCGACGACATTGTGCTGCATGGCGTGAAGCAGCTGCGCGGCGGTGTCACCCTGCCGAACTACGGCGACCACCGCATGGTCATGCTTGCATCCATTGCGGCGACGAAGTGCGAACAGCCCATTGAGATGGACGGCATTGAAGCGATTGACAAATCGTGGCCGGAGTACCTGAAAGTTTATCAGATGCTGGGAGGAAAGTGCGAATGAGCAGCGCTTTCGGGCAGTATTTGAAGCTGTCGATTTTTGGTCAGAGTCACGGCGAAGCGCTCGGCGTGACGCTCGATGGCTTTCCGGCAGGTATGACGATTGACATGGAGCAGCTTCTTGCGGAAATGGCGCGCCGTGCGCCGGGGCAGAGCCTGATGACGACCGCACGCAAGGAGCCGGATGCGCCGGAGTTCTTGTCAGGTGTGCTGAATGGGCGGACGACAGGTCAGCCGATTTGCGCCATCATCCGCAACACGAATCAGCGCTCGAAGGACTATGGCGATGGCGTGGATTTGGTGCGTCCGGGTCATGCGGATTACACCGGGCATGTGCGCTACTTCGGTTTTGAGGATTGGCGCGGCGGCGGCAGCTTCTCCGGACGGCTGACGGCGGGGATTGTGCTGGCGGGCGCACTGTGCAGCCAGTATCTGGTACATCAGGGCGTAAAAATCGCCTGCCACATCCAGCAATTGGGCGATGTGCGGGACGCGTCGTTTCTGGCGGCAGATGCGGCGGCGGACTATGCGTTCCTCAAGGGGATGCACCTGCCCGTGCTGACGGCGGGGCTGAATCAACAGATGGAAGAAACGGTGCTGGCGGCACGGGATAAGCAGGATTCCGTTGGCGGCGTGCTGGAGTGCATGGTGACGGGGCTTCCGGCAGGGCTGGGCGCGCCGTTCTTTGATAGTGTCGAGAGTGTCCTGAGCCACTTGCTGTTCGCGATTCCGGCAGTCAAGGGCGTTGAATTTGGTGAGGGCTTCGGCTTTGCATCCATGCGGGGGAGTCAAGCGAACGACCCGTTCCGCATGGAAAACGGCGAAGTTACGACGGAAAGCAACCATTCCGGCGGCATCAACGGCGGCATCACGAACGGAATGCCGGTGATTTTCCGCTGCGCCGTGCGCCCGACCCCCTCCATCAGCCAGAAACAGCGGACAGTGTCCCTGCGCACGGGCGAAAACGCGGACTTGGAGATTCACGGGCGGCATGACCCATGCATTTTGCCGCGCGCCGTGCCGGTGGTGGAGGCAATGGCAGCGATTGGCATAATGGAACTGTGGAAGGAGCGAGCAGCGTGTCTGGACGGGTCGAAGTGATTGCGTTTCCAGGAACGAGCGGAAGTTTCTCCGGCGTAGCGGCACAGGAAGCGTTCCCGAACGGGCGGTGTGCCGGCTTCCCGACCTTCCCGGAGGCAGCGAAGGCGGTCATCGAGGGGCTGGCGGATTATGCGCTGCTGCCGGTGGAGAATTCCTTTGCAGGTGCTGTGCTGCCGACGTATTCGCTGCTGGAAAAGCTGCCGCTGCATATTGTCGGGGAAACGATGAAGGCGGTGCGCCACAACCTGTTAGGCGTGCCGGGAGCGACACTGGCGGGGATTCGGCGGATTGCGAGCCATCCACAGGCGATTGCACAGTGCGACGTGTTCCTGCAGGGGATGAAGGGCGTGCAGATTACGCCATCGGAAAACACGGCGATTTCCGCGCGGGACGTGGCGGCACAAGGCGACCTGTCATATGCGGCGATTGCGAGCGAAGAGGCGGCGCGCAGCTTCGGGCTGATTGTGCTGGCGAAAAACATACAGACCAGCAGTGCAAACACGACGCGCTTCCTGATTCTTTCGCGCACTGAAACGCCGCTGGCAACGCCGAGCAAGGCGACTGTCGTCTTTACGGTCAAGAACGAGGTTGGCGCGCTGGTGCGGGTGCTGGCGTCGTTCGCGGAAAGCGGGCTGAACATGTCGCGCATCGAGAGCCGCCCCATGCCGGAAACGCCGTTCCAGTATTTCTTTTCCGCGGATTTTGAGGGCAGCATGGATGCGGAGCACCTGTCGCGTGCCATGGAAGCAGCCCGCCCGTACACCTGCGAACTACGGCTCTTAGGTGTCTACCCGAAGGCAATTCCGCCGAAAAGGGAAAACGAAACGAATAATTCGTGAAAAATTGCAAAAATGGGGTTGACAAAGCCGAAAAAAAGTGCTATTATAATATAGCTGCCAGGAACGGAAATGCTTCCAAACAAAGCGCTTTCGGCACAGCGTGTGGGCCCGTAGCTCAGCTGGATAGAGTGTTTGACTACGAATCAAAAGGTCGTGGGTTCGAATCCCGCCGGGCTCATCACAGAGGCATAGCCGTAAGGCTGTGCCTTTTTGCGTGCTGTAATGGCGTACTTCCGCTGTATTCTTTTGCCGCGTGCGTTGACGCTGTCCGCTGAAAATGCTACAATAGAACCAAACCATAGGGGAGGAAGCAACATGAACATCGGGATTCTGGGTGCGGGCAATATCGCCGGGTCGATGGCGCGCACAATTTGCGGGATGGCGGCGCAGGGACGTCCCGTCACGCTGTACGCGGTCGCATCGAGGTCGCAGGAGAAGGCGGATGCGTTCGCCAAGGCGTATGGCATCCCGCGCGCGTACGGCAGCTATGCGGCGATGCTAAACGATCCCTTGGTGGAGTTGGTCTATATCGCCACGCCACACAGTCATCACGCGGAGCAGATTCGCCAGTGCGTTGCGGCGGGAAAGCCGGTGCTGTGCGAAAAATCGTTTACGGCGAACGCGAAGCAGGCGGAAGACGTTCTGCGGGAAGCGGAAGCGGCGGGGGTGTACGTCGCAGAAGCCATCTGGACGCGCTATATGCCGCGCGGGGGATGATTGCGGACATCATCGCGTCCGGCGAAATCGGCGAGCCGCGGTTCTTGTCCGCCAATCTGGCGTATGATGTGGAGCACAAGGAGCGTATTAGCCAGCCGGAATTGGCGGGCGGCGCACTGCTGGACGTGGGCGTGTATCCGCTGAATTTCGCGTCGATGGTGTTCGGCAACGACATTGTGCGCGTTGAAAGCAGCGTGCAGAAGCTCGCTACGGGCGTTGACCGTACGGAGAACATCACTTATTTCTACCGCGATGGCAAAATAGCGCAGTTGATGGCATCCGTTGCCTTCAATTCTGACCGGCGCGGCATCGTCTATGGCACGAAGGGCTTCCTGACGGTCGATAACGTCAACAATCCGCACGAAATCGCGCTGTATGACAAGAATCAGCGGGAAACACCACGGGAGGTTCGCACTGTGCCGGCGCAAATTACAGGCTATGAGTATGAGGTGGAGGCGTGTCTGCGCGATATTGCCGCCGGACAGCTCGAACCTGCCGAAATGCCGCACGCGGAGACGCTGGAAATCATGCGGCAGATGGATGCGCTGCGGGCCGCGTGGCAAATCCGCTATCCGTTTGAGGAATCAATAACTGCAAGGGAAGAATAATGTGGAAGAATTGATGATTCGCCGGGCGGTGGATGCCGATATTCCGGCGCTGGACAGGCTGCTGTTTCAGGTGCATCAGGTGCATCACGAGGCGCGTCCGGATTTGTTCAAGGCGGGCGCGAAGAAGTATACCGACGCGCAATTGAAGGCGATTCTGGCGGACGACAAAACGCCTGTGTTTGTGGCGGAGCGCGGCGGCGCGGTTGTGGGCTACGCGTTCTGCATCCACAAGCAGTTCGTGAACGACAACAACATGACGGACATCAAAACGCTCTACATCGACGACCTGTGCGTGGATGAGCGGGCGCGCGGCGGGCATATCGGCACGCGCCTGTACGAATATGTGCTGGACTTTGCGCGCCAGCAGGGGTATTACAACGTGACGCTGAACGTGTGGGCGGACAACGTGAACGCGCGCAAGTTCTACGAGAAAATCGGGCTGCGCGTACAGAAAATCGGGATGGAAAAGATTCTATAAGAAAAGGGAGCATCCGCGAAAGATGCTCCTTTTTGCTATTCTGATTTTTCTTCCTGCTTCCGTGGCTGATCGCGCATTTCGCTCGGCGTCATGCCGTAATACTTCTTGAACGCGCGGCGGAAGCTGGTCGGGTTGGTGTAGCCGAGGTCGGCATAGAGGACGGTCAGGTTGCAGTCGCCGCTGGTCAGCCGCCGCGCCGCCTCGTTCATGCGCAGGCGCTCCAGATAGACGCTGAAATTCTGCCCGGTTTTCTCCTTGAACATATGGCTCAAGTAGGTGTCGCTGATGTTGAAGCGGTCGCCGACTTTGCTCAGGCACAGGCTGGGGTCGGTGTAATTCTCCTGCAAATAGCGCTCAACATCGGGAATCGGCGTGGATGGCGACGACACCTTCACAAAGAACTCGCACAGGCACAGCGCGTCATCCTCCAATTGCGCAAACGTCGGCGTCGGGCTGTACAGGCGCTCGTCCAGCTTCTTCAATTTCGCCGCCATCTCCTCCGACTGCGACGGAAGCACCTGAAAGCGCGCCTTGAACAGCGTGTTCTTCAGGTCGGAAAGCAGCATGTTCAGCAGCGGCAGGGGCAGACTGCGCTCCTCGACGTTCTCGCGGTGGATGAGCGCGAACATGTCCGTCGTCTGATCCTTGTTGCCGGTGGTGATAAAGTGCAGCAGCTTCGCCGAAATCTCGATGGGGTAGTACCAGCTCTGCGTGTCTTTGCGGATGAAGTCGTAGGGGAGGAAGATATGGTGCTTGGCGGTGTAACGGGAGGCGGCGCGCGCCTGCTCGTAGCTTTCCCACAGCCGAGACGGCTGCGTGCAGCGGCTGCCCACGCCCGCGTAGAACCACAACCCGGCATCCGCCAATTCGTCGTGCAGCTGAACCACATGCTGCTGGAGTGTTGAGAAGGAATCTGCGTCGCTATTGGCATATGTGACCAGGACGACAAAACTGCCAAACAACGTCGCGTAGTAATACAGCGGATATGCGCCGGACAAGTGCCGTTCCAGCGCCTCCGTGATGGTGTCGTACTCCGCCTTCGGATCGGCAACCTCAGAATCTTGCCGATTCGCGACGCAGAACAGCACATAGTGGTGGACGTCGCCCGTCAGCCCGAGCGAATCCATCATATATTGGAACTCATCCTGCGACGAGACATGTCCCGACAACAGCTTGCGCAGGTACGATGCATTGATGACCGGGCGCTGTGCGTCGATTTCGCGCTGCAGCTGCGCGTTCGCATCCTCCGCCTCGTCCAGCTGCGTCGTCAGCTGGCGAATCGGCTTCATGGCGCGGCGAATCAGCTGGATGATGACCAGCGCGCCGACCACGAGCGCGGCGAGAAAAATCAGCAGATAGATGCGCAGAAACTGCCCCGTCGCCTGATTTGCCAGACTGTTCGGCAGCAGCAGCAGATACTGCCGCCCGGAAGGGCTCACGCGGCGAAGAATCCGGTAATCGCCTTGAAACGCCGTTTGATTCGCATCGAAGGTGAGGGGAGACAGCGCAACCGCATTGCCGACGCTGAAAAGCGGCGTACCATCGGCAGAAAGCACATACACGGCGGCATCCGCGATATTTTCGGGCAGCAGATATTCCCGGAGCGCACTGCCGTCCAGCTCAAACGCCACGACGACGGGCATCGACGGCAGCTGTGCGCCGCTGATATCCATCAAGACCGCCAACTCACCGTTTCGCCCGGAAAACTGCCCGTAATCAACAAACGTCGGTTTGGCGGCCGCACTTTCCATTGCCGCAAGCCAATTTTCGTACTCGCTGGCGCGGAAAGAGCGTGTGCGGCGGTAGTACAACTCCGCTGGAACGGACTCGCTTGACGTCAGGATATGGTTGGATTCCTTCAAGTACAATGTCGAGCGGATGACAGGCAGGCTGATCAGCCCGTACTGGCGGATGGTTAGGCTCTGCATCATGCGGTAGGCGGCGAGAACGTAGTTTGCATCCGTCTCGTCGTGCATATTCGACAGGCGCAGGAGCGTTGTGTCCGTGCGCAATTGCAGGGAGTAGTCGCTCATCAATTGAAGCTGGCTTTCCATGCCGCTGGACACGCGCGTGAGGTGGCTGCGCTGCTGCTGCCAGTAGCTGTCGCGGACGCGGCTGTCATAGGTGAAACCGATGATGACAAGCAGCGCCAAGCAGACAAACAGGAACATCGTATAGGAAAGGGCAATCCCAGAGGCGCGTCCAAGGCGCGCGCGAAGGGTCTGCCACGGTTTCTTTCGGGTCAAGAAATTCACCCTCGTCTCTCAAAAATTCGGGAGGCAACCAGTTTTTCAGCAGAAAGCGAAAAGATACTTTCCATTGTTATTATACCAGAAAACTCGGATTTTTCAAGGGGTTGCGGGGGAAGGGTACAATTTTTGACCCCTTGAATCACCAGAAATGTACCCCGACGGAAAGAATTGTGCCTTGCGCGGAAAGCGCTTTCATGCTATGATGCAATCAACGCAAAGGCGACGGCGGACAACGCTGGGGCAAGCCGATGCAAAAAGAAAGGAAGGGTTCCAAGATGAAGAAGCTCCTCGCAATGGCGACCTCTCTGGCGCTGCTGGCTACGAGCGCGATCGTTCCGATGACGGCGGCTGCCGCAGAGGAAAAGGAAGTAACCAAGCCTGAAAAGATTACCATCATGGTTGACACCACGCTGGTCAATCAGGCGAATGGCCGCGACGCTTTTGAAGCGCGCTGGGAAAAACTGACGGGCATCGATCTCGTCATCAACCAGCCTGACCACTCCGCTTACTACGACGTCATGCAGCAGACGATGGCTGACCCCGACCAGTGGCCGGACGTGCTCATCATGTCTTCTACCTATTATTCCGACTTCGCGGCGAACGGCGCGCTGTGGGATATGACCGAAGCGTGGGAGAATTCCAACACGAAGAACTCCGGCCGCTTCACCGGCGACAGCGTTATCGAAGGCTTGAAGATTAACGGTCACCTCTATGGCTTCTCTCCTGCCCGCGGCAACGGTTGCGTCACCTACGTCAAGAAGGCGTGGATGGACAAGGCTGGCATTACCAAGGCGCCTACCAATTGGGAAGAATACGCTGCCATGCTCGACGCCTTCTCTAAGCTGGGCGTGGATGGCAAGACCACTTACGGCACCTCTGCTGCCGGCTTCATCGGCAACGAAGCGCCCTACACCAACTACCTGCCGGAATTCTATCAGGATGCGTACCCGTCTTTCATCCTCAAGGATGGCGTGTATGTTGATGGTTTCACCCAGCCGGAAATGGAAGCTGCGCTGGCACGCCTGAAGGAAGGCTACGACAAGGGCTGGATTGACCCCACCACCCTGACTAACTCCACCAAGGACTGCCGCAATAAGTTCTACGACGAGCAGTTCGGCGTGTTCACCTACTGGGCGGGCACTTGGGCAACCAACCTCAAGACCAACCTTGAAGCGAATGGCCATGACTCTGAACTGATTGCGCTGCCCCCGATTGCGGAAGTCGGCGCGTACTTCGACCGCATTCCGCCGGTCTGGTGCATCACCTCTACCTGCGAGAATCCGGAAGGCGTGTTCGCCTATTTCATCGACACCATGCTCGACGGCGGCGATATGCAGATGCTGTGGACGTATGGCGCGGAAGGCACCCACTGGTCTCGTGCGGCGGAAACCGTGCTGGACAAGACCTATGAAGAGGGCACGTTCCACTTCCTCGAAAACCTCGAAAAGGCTGGCACCCTGTACACCAAGAACCACATCGACCCGATGCTGAGCCTCGCTTCCTTCGCGGAAGGCTACCCGGATCCCAAGTCCGTCAAGGAAGAAGCTCGTGCGGCATCCGAACTGTTCAACGCCAACTCCAAGCTGGCCGCTATCGTGCCGACCACCGAAGAAATGGGCGAATACGGCGCGGAACTGACCCAGAAGAAGAACGAACTGATTGCCAACGTCATCATGGGCAAGCTGACCTATGAGCAGGCGATGGAGCAGTTTGAATCCGAAGGTTACGCTGCGCAGTCTCAGGAAATCGTTGATAGCCTGAACGCGCTGCTGAACAAGTAATCACAACGCATTCCGCCGGGGACGGTTGGCATCCGCTGACCGTCCCCGAGACGGGCTAAGACAATCAGCACATTTTTTTCATGGAGGGGGACTACCTGATGCAAGCGCCAGCGCAGATAAAGCATCGCAAGGCACCGCTGAAAACGCGGCTGTGGAACTACAAATGGTTCTATGTGATGTTCCTACCGGTTTTTGTGGCACTCATCGTTTTCCATTACCTGCCGATGTTTGGCATTTCGCTTGCCTTCTTCCGGTATCAGCCCAGCAAAATCGCGAACCCGCTTGAGTTCACCGGGCTGGCAAACTTCCAGAAGCTGTTCAGCCGTCCGCAGTTCTGGTCGTCCTTCACCAACACGCTGGAAATCTCCATTATCAAGCTGCTTCTGAACACCTTCATGGCGGTCATCATTTCGCTGCTGCTCAACGAAATGGTCTCCACGAAGATGAAGAAGCTCTCGCAGACCATCATCTACCTGCCGCACTTCATGTCGTGGGTCGTTACCGCCGGCGTCTTCGGGATGCTGTTCGCGCCCACGTCCGCAGGTCTTGTCAATCAGGTGCTCATCAAAATGGGGCTGATTGAAAAGGAAATCTACTTCTTGGGTGACAATGACTGGTGGCGTTTCAGCTACTACATCATCAACATTTGGCATGACACCGGCTGGGGGACGATTATTTTCATGGCGACCCTGACCGGCATTGATCCCGGCATCTACGAAGCCGCCTCGATTGACGGCGCCGGCCGCTGGAAGAAGATGCGCTACATCACCCTTCCCGCGCTGGCAAACACCATTGTGACGGTGCTGGTCTTGAATCTGGCGAAAATCATGAACCTCTTCGAGAGCGTGTTCGTGCTGCAGAATGCCGCCGTCTACAAGACCTCGCAGGTGCTTCAAACTTACGTCTATTACCAGACCTTCAACAGCGGCGGCAACGTCAACTTCGGTTATACCACCGCAATCGGTCTGTTCCGTTCTCTTGTGGGCATGGCGCTGGTGCTGATTTGCAACCAGGTCAGCAAGAAAATCCGCGGCCGCGGCATTGTGTAAGGAAGGAGGAACGCCATCATGCAAGCAACCGCAAAGGAAGTAAAACTTCCCCCTGTCAAGAAGGGAAAGAAAAACTTTTCCGTATTCCCGTTTGTCAACGGCCTCTTCTTCCTTCTTTTCTGCCTGTTTATCCTTGTTCCGCTGTGGAAGGTGCTGGTTGACTCGCTTGACCTGACCACCGGCTACGGCATGAAGCTCTGGCCGGAAAACTTCGGCCTTGCGGGCTATCAGTCCGTATTCTCGAACCCGACGCTGCTGCGCCCGCTGATGATTTCCGTCGTCACGACCGTCGCGGGTACGTTCCTTGGTCTGTTCCTCTCCACCGTCGGCGCGTATGTGCTGATTCAGTGGGACATGCCCGGCCGCAACTTCTTCGCCGGCATCATGCTCTTCACGATGATTTTCCAAGGCGGCATGATTCCGACCTACCTCGTCATGAAGAACCTGCACCTGACGAACACGCTGTGGGTCGTCATCCTGATGCCCGCCATCAACATCTATAATTTGGTGCTGATGCGCAACTTCTTCGAGGGCATCCCGACGTCCCTGTTCGAGTCCGCGACGCTGGACGGCTGCTCGCCGATTCAGATTTTCTACAAAATCGTCCTGCCGCTGTCCAAGGCGGCGCTGGCGTCCATCGGTCTGATGTTCGCCGTGTCCTACTGGAACGATTACACCAACTACAAGCTCTACATCACCACCGACCAGAGCCTGTACAACTTCCAGATGAAGCTGCGTTCCATCATCATGGGTTCTGACCTGCCCGCTGCCAACGGCGGCGCAGCGGAGAACACCGTCACCAACGCGGCGGTTATCGTGGCGATTCTGCCGTTCATGATTCTCTACCCCTTCCTCCAGAAATACTTCGTCAAGGGCATCAACATTGGCGCCGTGAAGGAGTAATACTATTTCCCAATTCACCTGCGCCATCTGCTTGCGTCTTTTCCGTTCTGGCGTCCGGTCGCTGCTACGCTGCATTTCACTCCCGTTAGCCAGAGCGAAAAATTCGCAAAGCATCTTGGCGCATTTTATTTGGAAATAGTATAACACACGACTTCTTAGCCGCACGGGGCAGTTTTGTCCTGCTGCGGCCATTTTTGCTGAAAAGGGTGAATGATATGACCACAATATTCTGGGCGGGCGACTCGACCGTCAAGCAGAATTCCATCGCGACGTACCCGCAGACGGGCATCGGGCAAGTGTTCGACCGCTATGTCAAGCGCTATCAGGTGCAGATTGAGAATTACGCCGAGAACGGGCGCTCGACGAAGCAGTTCATCGACGAAGGGCGCTTGGCGACCATCTACGACCGCATTCACGCGGGGGATTTCCTCTTCGTGCAGTTCGGGCATAACGACGAGAAAGCATCTGACCCGGCGCGCTACACTGATCCGGAGACGGATTTTCCGGCGAACTTGGAGCGGTTCGTCAACGTTGCGCGGAATAAGGGCGCAACGCCCGTGTTCATCACTCCGCTGACGCGCTACGACCGCAACGCCCCCGGCGCGCAGTTCCACCACGACCGCTGGGCGGAGAGTATGCGCCGCACGGCGGAGAAGCTGCATGTGGCGCTGATTGACCTGACCGCCATGTCCGAAAAGCTGGTGGATGAACAGGGCGAAGCGGCGCAGACGGCGTACTACATGAACCTGCCTGCCGGAATTTACCCGCATTTCCCGCTGGGGCAGCACGACAACACGCATTTGCAGCCGGCGGGCGCGCTGGCGTTCGGTGGGCTGATTGCCAAGGGCCTGCACGATTTGGGCGGGGCGTATGCCGCGCTGCTGTGTGACGAATACGCCCAATGGGAGAAGGAAACGGCGCAGTTCGGGCAAATTGCAACGTCCGCTGCGGAGGATGTAGAAGCATGAGCGAGATTCTCTGGTGCGCCGACAACGGTGACGGAACGTACCGCAATCCGGTGCTGTACTGCGATTATTCCGATCCGGACGCGATTTGCGTCAATGGTACATACTACCTGACCGCCTCGACGTTCAACTATGTGCCGGGACTGCCGATTCTTACCAGCCGCGATTTGGTGAACTGGAAGTTACGCAACTATGCCGTCAAGAACATCCCCGAAGCGCAGTATGCCGCGCCGCAGCATGCGCAAGGCATCTGGGCTCCTGCCATCCGCTTCCAGAACGGGCGGTTTTATATCTACTACGGGATGCCGGACGAGGGCATCTACATGGTCAGCACGGAAAATCCGCTGGGGGATTGGGACACCCCAGTGCTGGTGAAGCCGGGCAAGGGACTGATTGACCCCTGCCCCTTCTGGGATGACGACGGGCGCGCTTACATTATCCACGGGTACGCCAAGAGCCGAATCGGGTTCAAGAGTTGGCTGGGGATTTTCCCACTTTCGCCCGACGGCAGAACGGCGCTCGGCGACGACCACTTGCTCTACGACGGCACGAAGAATCATCCGACGATTGAAGGGCCGAAGGTGCACAAGCGCGGCGGCTGGTACTACATCTTTGCGCCCGCGGGCGGCGTCGCGACGGGGTGGCAGGTGTGCCTGCGCAGTCGGAGTATTTTCGGCCCGTATGAGACCCAAGTCGTACTCAAACAGGGCAGCAGCGAGACGAACGGCCCGCATCAGGGCGCGTGGGTCGAGACGCCGGAGGGGGAGCATTGGTTCCTGCACTTCCAGAGCCGTGGGCTGTACGGGCGCGTGACGCACTTGCAGCCGATGACGTGGCAGGCGGACGGCTGGCCGTACATCGGCATCCCGGATGAAACGCCTGTGCCGCCAGACGCAATCGCGGTGGGCGAGGAGTGCGCGGAAGCAGCGCCGATTGCGAACGCGGCGGACTGCGGCATTGCGGTTGAAACGTATCGGAAGCCGAAAGCGCCGGAATGTGAGCCGTCGGGCGAAATCGGGGATGATGATTTCAGCGGCGCACTGGGGCTGCAATGGCAGTTCATGGGCAACTGGCAGCCGGATTTCTACGAGGTCGGCGGCGGCAAGCTGCGGTTGTATGCGCGGAAACTGCCCGATGGCGGTGATCGACTCTGGCAGTGCCCGCAGACGCTGACGCAGAAAATTGCGTGCCCGGCGTTCTTCGCAACGACGACGCTCGATGCGGCGCATTTGCAGGCGGGCGAACAGGCGGGCGTGGGCTTCGTCGGCGGACAGTACGCTTACGCGGCGGTTCGGCGGACGGAAAGAGGCGTATCGCTGGTGTTCGTGACGAGCGATGGCAAGGAGCACACGGAGTCAGCGACGGAAACCGTGCCGATTCAGGATGCGCCCGTGACTTTTCGCGTGACACTGCTGCCGACATCGAGCAGCACGGCGGTCGCGTCGTTCGAGTACGCGCAGGGTGGCGAGTTTCACCCGATTGGTCAGCCGTTTGAACCCGCACGCCACACATGGGTCGGGGCGCGGCTGGCGCTGCTCTGTATGCCGATGAATGGCGGCGACGACCACGGCGGCTGGGCGGAGTTCGGTGCAGTGCGCGTGGAAGCCATCGAAACGTTGTGAAAAACCGACTTTCGGTCTGGAAAAACCGGATTCTGGTCGGAAATCGGCAGGGAAGCAAGAAAAAAAGCGCCCGCAGACGCTTTTAATCGTGAATCTTGATGGTCGATTTCCGCCAAATTCCGGTGAAATACAGCACCAACAGAATCGCCGACGCAATCCCGTTCGACACCACGACTGAGTACCACACGCTCCGCACACCCAGATGCAGCACCTGCTCACAGAATGCAAGGGTCGCGAAACGCAGCACCCATAGGCGTGTCATATCCACTGCAACGGGCAGAAATGTGTGTCCGCTCCCTTGAAACAGACCGCGGGTCGCATCGTGGATGCTGTTTGTCCAGCACCAGAACGCCATGATGGACAGATAGTCTGCTGCCATCGGGATGACCTCCGCCTCGTTCGTGAAGATGCTGACGATGGCAGAAGCGACCGACGGTCGGGAAAGGACAAATCCACCGAGGAGCAGAAACAGAAGCGCCATTCCCATGCTCAATTTGTACCCGCGTTCGGCACGGTCAACCTGCTGCGCCCCCATGTTCTGCGCGACAATGGTGCTGACGGCACTGCCGATGCCGGTGGAGGGAAGCGAAATCAGACCGTTGACCTTGTTGCCGATGCCGTACGCCGCCATGGCCATCTTGCCGTACACATTGACGTTGCGCGACATGAGGATGAAGCCGAACTGCATGAAGCTTGACCCCAAGGCAGTCGGAAGCCCGATACGCACGATGTCGCGCAGGCAGGCTGCATCCGGGCGAAGGAAGCGGCGATCGAAACAAATTGCTTCGTCGCGGCGGGTGCAGAGCAGGAAGAACGCGATGCACGCGGGCACCATCTTCGCGAACACGGTCGCCAGCGCGGCACCGGCGGCGTTCCAGTGCAGGACGACCATCAGCAGCGGGTCAAGCACCATGTTGACGGCAATGCCCAGCAGGTTCAGCAGCATCGGGCGGACGGTGTCGCCCTGCGCCTGCCGAATGGACTGGTAAATGTTGACCATGAACAAAAACGGCATGTCAAGGACGACGAGACGCATGTACGTTACCGCGTGGTCGAAATAATCCGGCGCGGCGCCCATCCATCCGACGATACCCGGCGTCGCGACCGCCATCACCGCCGCGCACAGGAGCGAGAAGAGCATCGCGACAGTGAAAATCTGGTTGGCGATTTTCCGCGCCATTTCCGGTTTGCCCGCGCCGATGTACTGGCTGATCATCACCGCGCCCGCGACGGTGACGCCGCTGCCGAAGTTGATGACCGTATTCTGCACCGGGCTGACGAGGTTGATGGCGGCGAGGTAATCGACGCTGAGCTGCCCAAGCCAGTAGGTGTCGGTCAAGTTGTACATCGTTTGCAGAAAGCTGTTGACGACGACGGGAATCGCAATGGCGAACACTGCCTTGACCAGCGAGCCGTGCAGGATTAAATCGCGGTTGCCTTTGCTGAGTTTCATGGCGAGGAACCTCCTTCATCGGGAGAATAATCCCATTATAGCGCATTTCCTGCCAAAATGAAAGCGCTATCACAAAAAAATTTCCAAGTGTCTTTTGGAATCGGTTGACACCTATCGAAATTCCCTATATAATGAAGCGGAAATACCCGCAGAAAGGTGCATGACAATGGATATTCAGCAGTATTTTCAACGCTTTCTGGCAAATTACACACCCTACAAGAAGTATTGGAACTATGAGGATGGCTGCGTGCTGAAGGGGTGCATCGACCTCTACCATGCGACGGGGGACGTGCTGTATCGCGATTTCGTGCTGGATTACGTCTCGGCGTATGTCGCGGCGGACGGCAGCATTCCGAATTATGAGATGCGGCAGTACAACATTGATTCCATCAACAGCGGCAAGGCGCTGTTCTTCGCCTTGGAGGAGACGGGCGAGGAGCGCTATCGCAAGGCGATTGAGTTCCACATGCAGCGGCTTCGGGAGCATCCGCGCTGCCAGTGCGGCAATTTCTGGCATAAGCAGCTGTATCCGAATCAGATTTGGCTTGACGGGCTGTACATGGCGCAGCCGTTCTACATGGCGTACGAGGCGAAGTTCGACGGCATGGCGCATGTGGCGGATATTACCCGGCAGTTTCAGAACGTGCGCAAGTATCTCTACAACCCGGAGAAGGGGCTGAACTACCATGCCTACGACGAAGCGCGCGTGCAGTTCTGGGCGGACAAGGAAACCGGCTGCTCAAAGAACTTCTGGCTGCGCTCGACAGGCTGGTACTTGATGGCGCTGGTGGACTGCATTGCGCTGTGCTCGGAGCAGCTCTATGAGCATTACCGCGCGCTGGTGGACATCTTCCGCGAGAGCATTCGGGGCGTGCTGCCATACCGCGCAGAGGATGGGCTGTTCTATCAGGTGATTGATCATCCGGAGGCAGAGGGAAACTACACCGAAACTTCCGGTTCCGCGATGATTGCGTACAGCCTGCTCAAGGGCGTGCGCATTGGTGTGCTGGACGCGGAGAAGTATCTGCCGATTGCGCTGGATGTGTTCGAGAAGCTGGTGGCAAACAAGCTGCGCGCGGAGGAGGACGGCGTTGTCCGCCTGACCGATATCTGCTGGGTGGCAGGGCTTGGCCCGGACAAGAATCCGCAGCGTGACGGCTCGGTGGCGTACTATCTGTCCGAGCCGAAAAAGTCCGACGACAGCAAGGGCGTCGGGCCGTTCATCATGGCGTACAGCGAATACCTGCGGGCGAAGCAGGCGTAAGGAGCGGAAAAATGGAAATCAGCAAGCTGTTTGTGCAGGCGCGCAGTGCCACGGTGCAGATTGCGGACGGCGGTCTGTACCACACGAAGGCAGTCTATCAGCTGTTTCTGAACGGACAGGCGGCGGGTACGGCGGACACGGCTGTGACTTCGCTGTATGATTTGCAGCCGGAGACAGAGTATGTGCTGTCCGTCCGCTTGGGGGCGGAGGAAGTCGGGCAATGCGCGTTCCGCACAGCGCGGGAGAGCTACACGCTCAATGTCCGGCAGTTCGGCGCGGTCGGCGATGGCGTGCATGACGATACGGCGGCGATTCAGGCGGCGATTCTGCATTGCCCGGCGGATGGGCGCGTGCTGATTCCGGCGGGGCGTTATCATGTGCTGCCGCTGATGCTGAAAAGCCATGTGCGCATCGAACTTCGGCGCGGCTCGACGCTGCTGCTGGAAACCGACCGCAGCAAATTCCCGATTCTGCCGGGGATGATTCTGTCCACCGACGAAACGGACGATTTGAATCTCGGTTCATGGGAAGGCAACCCGCTGGACATGTACGCCGCGTTTATCAACGGGATGGACGTCGAGGACGTTGTGCTGTACGGCGAAGGTGTGCTGGACGGGCAGGGCGACAAGAGCGACTGGTGGCAGAACTGCAAGGTGCGGCGCGGGGCGTGGCGGCCGCGGATGCTCTTCCTCAATCACTGCAAGAACGTGACCGTGCAGGGCGTGACGTTCCAAAATTCGCCGTCGTGGAACTTGCAGCCGTATTTTTCTAAGGATTTGCGCTTCCTGAACATCCGCGTCAACGCCCCGGCGAACAGCCCGAATACCGACGGCTTCGACCCGGAAAGCTGCGATGGCATCCTGCTCGCGGGCGCGCATTTCTCCTTGGGGGATGATTGCATTGCACTCAAATCTGGCAAGCTGTACATGGGGCAGCGCTACAAAACGCCCTGCCAGCACATCGAAATCAGCCACTGCCTGATGGAGAACGGGCATGGCGGCATGACCTGCGGCAGCGAAATGGCGGGCGGAATCGCGCATGTGCGCCTGCATGACTGCCTGATGCGCAACACCGACCGCGGCCTGCGCGTCAAGACCCGGCGCGGGCGCGGGCAGCAGGGCGTGATTGACGACATTGTGTTTGAAAATGTGCGCATGGAGCACGTCGGCACGCCGTATGTGGTCAACTGCATGTACTTCTGCGATCCGGACGGCAAGAGCGAGTACGTCCAGAGCCGCGAGAAGCAGCCGGTGGACGAACGTACGCCGCGCATCGGGACGGTTGCGTTCCGTCATGTAACGGCGACGGACGTGACCTGCGCGGGCTACTTCCTTGGTCTGCCGGAGCGGCCGATTGAAGCGGTTGTGATGGAGGACGTGCACATCTCCTGCGACAAGAATGCCAAACCCATGCAGCCCGCAATGGCGCAGGGCGTGCCGTATCTTGCGCGCAAGGGGCTGACCGCCATCAACGTGGCGAAAATCGTGCTGAAAGATGTGACCATTACCGGGCAGGACGGCGCGAAGCTGGAATGCGACGGCGTGGGCGAAGTAGAAGGATAAACATCAGCGGACGGAAGCAGCGGCTTTCGTCCGTTTTTGTGTTCGATTTTTCACAATTTTTATTACGGGGGATTCACAGCAGAGTATCTGTATGATATAATAGGAAAGGATTCTATGAAAATGGGGGAATGTTTTCATGAATGCGCCGATTCGCAAGACGAAAATCGTCTGCACGATGGGGCCGAACCTGTTTGAGAAGCACCTGATTGCGCCGCTGATGAAAGCGGGCATGAATGTCGCGCGCTTCAACTTTTCGCACGGCACTTATGAAACGCATCAGCATTATTACGATGAAGTCTGCCGCATCCGCGATGAACTGGGGCTGCCGGTCGCCACGATGCTGGATACCAAGGGCCCGGAAATTCGCGTGCGTTCGTTCAAAAATGGGCGTGTCACGCTGCAAAACGGCCAGCTGTTCACCCTCACGACTGACGAGGTGGAGGGCGACGAAGAGCGCGTGTCCATCACCTACAAGGAATTGCCGCAGGACATTGCCGTCGGCAGCAGCATTCTGATTGACGACGGTCTGATTGGGATGCAGGTGGAACGCATCGATGGGGCGGATATCGTCTGCCGTGTGCTCAACGGCGGCGTGGTGAGCAACAACAAGGGCGTCAACATTCCGAATGCGCACCTGTCGATGCCCTTCATCAGCGAAAAAGACCATCAGGATATTCTCTTTGCCATCAAGAATGGTTATGATTTCATTGCGGCTTCGTTCACGCGCTGCGCGGACGATATTATGCAGATTCGTCACATCCTGCAGGAGAATAACTGCCATACCATCAACATTATTGCCAAAATTGAGAACATGGAGGGCGTGGAGAACATTGACGAGATTCTCCGCGTGGTGGACGGCGTGATGGTGGCGCGCGGCGATTTGGGCGTAGAAGTGCCGCTGGAGGACGTCCCGAGCCTGCAGAAGAAGCTGATTCAGCGCGGCATTGCGGCGGGCAAGCCTGTTATCACCGCGACGCAGATGCTGGATTCGATGATTAAGAACCCGCGCCCGACCCGCGCAGAAGCGACCGACGTTGCCAACGCGATTTACGACGGCACGAGCGCCATCATGCTCTCCGGCGAATCGGCGGTCGGTGCGTATCCGGTGGAGGCAGTGGAGACGATGGTGCGCATCGCCCTGCGCGCGGAAGCCGATATGGACTACATCCGCCGCTTCTCCCGCGACACGTCCGCCTCGACCGACGTCACGAATGCTATCAGCCACGCGACGGTCACTTCCGCGCACGACCTCAACGCCAGCGCAATTATCACCGTCACCAAGTCCGGCTCGACGGCGCGAATCCTCAGCCGCTACCGCCCCGCGTGCGTCATTGTCGGCTGCACGACGGAAAAGCACGTCTGGCGCCAGCTTGCGCTTTCGTGGGGCACGGTGCCGCTGATGATTGCCGAGGAAAGCAACACCGACGACCTGTTTGAACACGCAGTGGATGCTGCCGTGCAGAACGGGCTGGTGCATGATGGCGAACTGGTTGTGCTGACGGCGGGCGTTCCGCTGGGCATTTCCGGCACGACAAACCTGATGAAGGTGCATGTCGTCGGGCATTTGCTGTCGCGCGGGCAAGGGCTGCATGGCGGCAAGGTGCTTGCACCGCTGTGTGTCATCCGCAATCTGGAAAAGGACGCGAAAAACTTCAACACCGGCGACGTGATTGTCTGCCATCAGACGACGCGAGAGATGTTCTCCATGCTGCGCAAATCCTCCGCGATTGTGCTGGAGGACGACAACCCGGAGGGACACGGCGCGATTGCGGGCATGTCGCTGGACATTCCGGTCATCATCGGCGCGAAGAACGCCACGAATATCTTAAAATCCGGCGCAGTCGTGACTGTGGACGGCGAAAAGGGCACGGTGAGCGCCAATTGACGCACGTTCTGACGATTGACGGGCGACAGTTCTCGGACGGGAAAGCCGTCCACCGGATGCTGAAAAAGCTGCTCTGCCTGCCGGACTACTACGGCGGCAATGCGGACGCCCTTCGAGATGTGCTGGACGAACGCGGCGAACGCATCGACCTGCGCCTGCTGTCACTGGGCGGGGAGGATACGGCGAAAACGCTGCGAAAAGTGGCGCGCGTGGTGCAAGACCTCGGCGGCATGGTGATTTGGGCGGACGAAAAGCAAGAAAGGAACTGAAATTCAATGCGCTGTTCCTGCAAGGAATGCGGCACCTACATGATTCAGGCAGAAAGCGACCATCTGGGCTGCGTCTGCCCGGATTGCGGCTATCGTTGCAACGACTGTCTCGGCACGAACACCGTCGTTGGACGGGAGAGCCTGAAAGCGCTGGCGTTTGACCCGCGCTTTGACCCGGATACGATTTTCCGGGAAGCCTTCTTGAATCAGGAAGAGGACGAAGAAGAATAATACTATTTCTTGCATTCTCATTTGAAAATAGTATAAGGGAGAAACGCACGATGAATGAGATTATCAAAGCGATGGAAGAGCGCCGGAGCATCCGCAAATTCCAGCCGACGATGCCCGCCAAAGAAGATTTGGCACAGATTGTGGAAGCCGGGCTGTACGCGGCCAGCGGTATGGGCAGGCAGTCCGCCATCATCGTGGCGGTGACGAACAAGGAACTGCGCGACCAGTTGGCGAAAACGAATGCGGAAATCATGGGCAAGCCGGATTTCGACCCCTTCTACGGCGCACCGGCGATTCTGATTGTGCTGGCGGACAAATCCTGCCGCACCGCCATCTACGATGGCAGCCTCGTCATGGGCAACCTGATGCTGGCAGCGCATTCGCTGGGGCTGGGCAGCATTTGGATTCATCGGGCGAAGGAAGAATTCGAGCGGCCCGAATATCAGCAGCTGCTGAAAAAGCTGGGTATCGAGGGCGAATGGGAAGGCATCGGGCACTGCGCAGTCGGCTACATCGACGGCGAAGCCCCGAAAGCGGCGAAACGCAAGGACAACCGCGTGTTCTGGGTAGAGTAATACAATTTCCTGCATTCACCTGTGTTTTTGATTTGGAAATAGTATAAAAAAGCATCCCGGCGAGTTTTTGAATGCTCGTCGGGATGTTTGCGTATTACAGCGTCACGCCCGTTTTGAAGATGGCAAGGTCGTGGAAGCCATTGCGCTCCGAGCAGACCAGCCGCCCGGATGCCGTCGCCAGCACGTCCTCCATCAGCGCCTGTGAAAGCTCCGGCAGCGTCTTGCCGTCTGTCAGCAGCTGACCGGCATTGAAGTCAATCCAGCCGTGCTTCTTCGTGGCGAGAGGCGTGTTCGTGGCGATTTTCAGCGTCGGCACAGGACACGCGAACGGCGTGCCGCGACCTGTGGAGAACAGCACAATCTGCGCGCCCGCCGAAGCCAGCGCCGTCGCCGCCACAAGGTCGTTGCCGGGGGCGGAAAGCAGGTTCAAGCCGGGCGTGTGGACGCGCTCGCCATACGCCAGCACGTCGCGCACGGGGGAGAAGCCGCTCTTCTGCGTGCAGCCCAGCGCCTTGTCTTCCAGCGTGGAAATGCCGCCCGCCTTGTTGCCGGGGGAAGGATTTTCGTAAATCGTCTGATGATGTTCCTCGAAATAGCGCTTGAAGTCGTTAATCAGATGCACCGTCTTGTCGAACAGTTCGCGCGTGTTGCAGCGATCCATCAGGATGGTTTCCGCGCCGAACATCTCCGGCACTTCGGTCAGAATCGTCGTGCCGCCCATGCCGCACAGCAGGTCGGAGAAGCCGCCGATGACCGGGTTCGCCGTGATGCCGGAGAAGCCGTCCGAACCGCCGCACTTGAGGCCAATCACAAGTTTGCTGGCAGGGCAGGGGACACGCTGCTCATCCCGCATGTTGTCCGCGAGTTCGCGCAGCAGCTTCATCGCCTCGGTAAATTCATCTTCCACCTGCTGGCAGACGAGGAAACGCACGCGCGACTTGTCGTAGTCGCCCATGTGCTCCTCGATGATGGCGGCGCTGGAATTTTCGCAGCCCAGCCCCAGCACCAGCACGCCGCCGACGTTGGGGTGCGTCGCCAAATCCGCCAGAATCGTGCGCGTATTCTCCTGATCATCGCCCATCTGCGAGCAGCCGTAGGGGTGAGGAAAAGCACAGACGCACTCCACGCCGCCGCCGACAAGCTCCTGCGCCGCGCGCTCCAGCTGGCGGGCAATGTCGTTGACGCAGCCGACGGTGGGCAGAATCCACAGCTCATTGCGCACGCCGACGCGCCCGTCTTTGCGCGGATAGCCCATGAACGTCGCCGCCGGAATTTCTGGAATCGTCGGGTACGTCGGGTGATATTCATACGTCAGCTCGCCGGACAACCCGGTGTGCAGATTGTGGACATGCACATGCGCGCCGACGGGAATATCCTCCTTCGCGTAGCCAATCGGGAAGCCGTACTTGATGACCTTTTCGCCCGCCTTGATGGGGAAAAGCGCCACCTTGTGCCCGGCGGGAACGTCCGTGACCGTGGTGAGCGTGATGCCGTCTACCGTTACAGTCTGTCCGAAAGGCAGGACGGTCAGGGCGACCGCCACATTGTCCTGCGGGGTGATGCGAAGCAGTTCAGCCATTTTTCACACTCCGAACTTCTCGTTCATGACCGTGCGCATCCCCTTGTCGAGGATTTCGCGCAGGGACGCGCCGACGGACTCCACCAGACCCGGCACTTTGCACAGCTCAGCGCCAAAAAACGCTTCATTGGAGAGAAATTCCTGCGCCTGTTCTTCGGGGGATTCGCTGGAAGTCTCGGCGAAGAAGTTCAGCACGGCAGCGTCATCCTGCAGGTAGTAGGGCTGACCGTCGCGCTGGCATTCCAGACGGCCGTCGCCGGTCAGCTTGCCGCCGCGGTACAGGCTCATCAGGCTCGCCAGAGAGAACATCAGGTGCGCGGGCAGCTCGCCGGTCTTCTCCACATAGCCCAGCAGGGAAGGCATGCAGCGCGCGCGCCACTTCGACACGCTGTTCAGGCAGATGGAGAGCAGCGCGTGCTTGATGAAGGGATTGCGGAAGCGCCCCGTGACCGCTTCGGCGAATGCCATCAAATCCGCCTTGGGCAGGGACAGCGTCGGGATGACCTCGTCGTAGAGCGTCTTCTGCATGAAGGTGGCAATCATCGGGTCGTTCATCGCGTCCAGCACAATATCGTAGCCGCACTGGAAGGCAGCGGGGACGAAGGACGTGTGCGCGCCGTTGAGGATTCGCACCTTGCGCTGCTTGTAAGGCTTCTGATTATCAGTGTAGATGACGGGCAGCCCGCACTGCGGCAGGGGCAGTTCGTCGGAAAGGCCGCGGGGGGATTCGATGACCCACAGACCGAAGGGTTCAGCGGTGTCCAGCAGGTTGTCCTGATAGCCCAGCTTCTCCCAAATCGACTGATCCTCGCCGCGCGGATAGCCGGTCACGATGCGGTCAACAAGCGTGGAGGTGAACACGCACGCCGTCTCCAGCCACTGCTCGAACTTCTCGCCCAGCGCCCACTGCTTTGCCAGCGCCTTGACGCACTTTTTCAGCATGATGCCGTTGTCGTCAATCAACTCGACCGGCAGGATGATGAGTCCCTTGTCCTGCGCATAGTCGAATGCTTCGGCGCGCTCGAAGAGGAACTTCGTCAGCTTGCCGGGGTAGGATTTGGGCGGGCAGAGGGAGAAGTCGTCCGTCTCGTCCAGCACGATGCCGGCTTCGGTCGTGTTGCTGACGATGAAGCGCAGCGACGGCAACTTGGCGTAATCGGCATAGCGGGCATAGTCCGCATACGCATCCACGGCGTCGGACACGGACGTGACCACGCGCGTCTGCTCCACCGCCTGACCGTCCACCAGACCGCGCAGCATGACCGTGTAGCGGTAATCCTGCTCCTTGAACGCCGGGAACAGCGTACCCATCTGAATCGGCTTCACCAGCGCGACAGAGCCGTTGAAGTCGCTCTTCTCGTTGGCAATATCAATCATGTAATCCACAAAGGCGCGCAGGAAGTTGCCTTCCCCGAATTGCAGCACCTTGACCGGGCGGACAGGCGCGGGCGCCATCGCAGCATTCAAACGTTCCATTTCGATGTCCCTCCATCAATTCATCAGGCAAATCATCAGGCATGTAAGCGATTACAACACGCCTGCGTTTATTCTACTCTCTTTTCGCGCTTCCGTCAATGGTTCCGCTGATATTTCCTGCAATTTATGCAATCTGGGAAAAAGTACGCCGGATTTCCTGTGAATGTCGGCACGAAAACGCGAAAATGAGGCTTGCAAAAGGGGGAAAAAGCGTGTATAATGTGGATTGACGCGGAGAATGGAAGTGTTTACACACCGCGAATGGAAGGGGGAATGCCGCGAGTGAACATCTATGATATTTCCCGTCACGCAGGCGTATCCATCGCAACCGTATCCCGCGTATTGAACAACAGCCCCCATGTGTCGGAGGAGACGCGCCGGAAGGTGATGAAGGTCATTGACGGCTGCGGCTATGTACCCAATGCCTTTGCCCGCGGTCTGGGATTGAACACGATGAAGACCATCGGGCTGCTCTGCCCGGATGCGGCTGACCCGTATCTGGCGCGCGCGCTGGCTTGCCTGGAGCATGCCTTTCGCCAGAAGCACTACGACTGTCTGCTGTCCTGCACGAACCGCGATCTCGCGGCACGCCGGCAGGGCGTCGAATTACTGACCAGCCGCCATGTGGACGGCATGGTGCTCATGGGCTCGACGTTCATCGAGGAAAACTCGGAGGATAACGCCTATATCCGCCAAGCTGCGACGAATGTGCCGGTTGTGCTGCTCAATGGCTCGTTCCAGTGCCCGAACGTGTTCTGCGTCCTGTGCGATGACGAGCGCGCGATGAAGGAAGCTATGAACCAGCTGCTGGACAGCGGATGCAAGCGCGTGCTGTACCTGTACCACTCCAGCAACAACTCCGGGCAGCGCAAGCTCGCCGGATGCCGGGATGCGCTGGCGGCACACAATTTGCCGGTGGACGAGACGCTGATGCGCCGCTTCGACGCGGACAAATTCAGCATTCACGCCGTGCGCGACTGTCTGATGGAGCTGGAACGCGACGGCTTGCAGTTCGACGCGGTGCTGGCGAGCGAGGATGTGCTGGCGGTCGGCGCGATGAAGTACGCGCAGGCGGTCGGGCGGCGCGTGCCGGAGAATCTGTCCGTCGTCGGCTACAACAACTCGAACCTCTGCCTGTGTACCGAGCCGGAGCTGACGAGCGTGGACAACCGTTTGCCTGCTATCTGCGAGCGCATTGTCGAAACGATGCTGGGCGTGCTGGAAGGACGCGAGATGCCGGAAAAAACCGTCTTTACGGCGGAAATCATCCAGCGAGGCTCAACGCGGGCGTCACAAGACAAATAAGCTTTTCCCCGCATGGTGCGGTTTCATATAGTAGCGATTTTTGAAAGGAGTTCATGACGTATGACCACCTTCATGGATAAGGATTTCCTGCTGAACACCGAGACGGCGCGCAAGCTCTACCACGACTATGCCGCGTCCTGTCCCATCATCGACTACCACTGCCACATCAGCCCCAAGGAAATTTGGGAAGACCAGCGCTTCGAGAACATCACGAAGGTCTGGCTGGGTGGCGACCACTACAAGTGGCGCCTGATGCGCTGCGCGGGCGTGGATGAATACTACATTACCGGCGGCGCGAGCGACTACGAGAAGTTCTGCAAGTGGGCGGAGGTTGTCGGCAAGGCAATCGGCAATCCGCTGTACCACTGGACGCATCTGGAACTGCAGCGCTTCTTCGGCTATCACGGCACGCTGAGTGCCAAGACCGCTGACGAAGTGTGGAACCTCGCTAACGAGACGCTGCAGAAGCCCGGCTACACCACGCGCGGCCTGATTGCCATGAGCAATGTCGAAACCATCTGCACCACCGACGACCCGGTGGATACGCTGGAGTATCACCAGAAGCTGCTGGCGGACAAGTCCTTCAAGACGAACGTGCTGCCCGCATGGCGTCCTGACAAGGCGGTCAACATCGAGAAGCCGGACTTCATGGCGTACATCGCCAAGCTGGAAAAGGCGGCGGAGATGGAAATCCACTCCTTCGCGGACTTGAAGGCGGCGCTGGAAAAGCGCATGGCGTACTTCCACGAGAACAACTGCCGTCTGTCTGACCACGGCCTGAATTATGTGGTCTATGAGCCGGCGGATGATGCCGCGATTGAAGCCATCTTCGCCAAGAAGGCGGCGGGCGAGACGCTGACGGACACCGAAGTCGCGCAGTTCAAGACCGCGATGCTGCTCTTCTGCGCCGCGCAGTACAAGAAGCTGAACTGGACGATGCAGCTGCACTACGGCTGCCGCCGCGACAACAACCGCGTGATGTTCGAGAAGCTCGGCCCGGACACTGGCTACGATACCATCAACAACTATACGCCCGTTGACCAGATGGCAGCGTTCCTTGGCGCAGTTGAGTCGGCGTCGGGGCTGCCCCGCACGATCCTCTACTCCCTGAATCCGGCGGACGATCAGGCGATTGACACGCTGTGCGGCTGCTTCCAGTCGTCCGAAGCGGTCAGCAAGATGCAGCACGGCTCTGCGTGGTGGTTCAACGACCATTTCACCGGCATGACCAACCAGCTGACGAGCCTTGCGAATCTTGGCTATCTGGCGGGCTTTGTCGGCATGCTGACCGACAGCCGCTCCTTCCTGTCCTATCCGCGCCACGAGTATTTCCGCCGCATCCTGTGCCGTCTGCTGGGCGAATGGGTGGAGGATGGCCGCTTCCCGCAGGATTATGACATCCTTGGCGAAATCGTCCGCGGCATCTCCTGCGACAACGCGCGCAAGTATTTCGCGTTCCCGACGAAGTAAGGGGAGCAATGTCATTTCGGCATGACATTGCATGATTGCGCAGGGAGTTTCGCCTCTGCGGAGGCGACCAAAGGGCAATGAAAACAGACGAAGTCTGCGATCGCCCTTTGGAAACCTTCGGGCTGCGTACTCTCATACTTTTGGGGTATTGTTGCAGAACCGACCTCATCCGACTTCGCCGCAGCGACGGATGAGGTCGGATTAACACGCGAGACCAGTTGGGGAGTGTCGCCAACTCAATCGCGCGAAAGGGTCAAGGGAGGAACTCCCTTGCAGGGTCAAGGGACAGCGTCCCTTGTGGGGTCTGGGGCAACGCCCCAGCGCCTCCCCATTAGCCGGACAGTTCAAAAGACTGCCCGGTTTTTTGAATGGTACGAAAGAAATGCGGCGGATGGTTGCACTTTTGCACGATTTGACGTATAATAAATGCATTCCGGGAGACTGGAAAATGCACCTTTCAAAGGAGAATGCGCTATGTACCGCAAAAATGCGTGGGAAAACCTCGCGGAGGACGAAAAGGAACAGCTTTCCGCCTTCGCAAAGGATTATATGGCATTCCTGAACAACGGCAAGACCGAGCGTGAGTGCGTCGCGGAGGGCGTGCGTCAGGCGGAAGCAAAGGGCTTCAAGAACCTGATGGACGTCGTCAAAAACGGCGAAACGCTCAAGGCAGGCGACCGCGTTTATCGTGCGTGGATGAACAAGGATATCATGCTCTTCATCATTGGTGAAAAGCCGATGGAGTGCGGCATGAACATTCTGGGCGCGCACATCGACTCGCCCCGCATTGACATCAAGCAGAATCCGCTGTATGAGGATGAGCACCTTGCGTACCTCGACACGCACTACTACGGCGGCATCAAGAAGTACCAGTGGGTGGCGCTGCCGCTGGCGCTCCACGGCGTTGTTGTCAAGAAGGACGGCACGACCGTCACGCTGAATATCGGTGATAAGCCCGGCGACCCCGTCTTCTACATCTCTGACCTGCTGATTCACCTTGCCGCCGATCAGATGGGCAAGACCGCCGCAAAGGTGATTGAAGGCGACAGCCTGAACATCATCATCGGCAGCGAACCGAAGAAGGATACCGACAAAGACCCGGTCAAGACCGCGATTTTGGACATTTTGAAGGAGCAGTACGGCATCGACGAAGAAGATTTCATTTCCGCCGAACTGGAAGCTGTTCCTGCGGGCCATGCGCGCGACTTGGGCTTCGACCGCAGCATGATTATGGGCTACGGCCACGACGACCGCGTGTGCGCGTATCCGTCGATGGCGGCTGTGCTGAATTATGAAGGCACGCCGGAATACACCCTCGCGGCGGTGCTGACCGACAAGGAAGAAATCGGCAGCGTCGGCGCAACGGGCATGGGCGCTATGTACTTTGAGAACACGATGGCGGAACTGATAGCCTGCGTGACGGGCGAGGACAAGCCGCTGACCCTGCGCCGCTGCCTGCAGAACAGCCGTATGCTCTCCAGCGACGTGAGCGCGGGCTTTGACCCGAACTTCGCGGGCGTGTTCGAGAAGCGCAACGCGTCCATCGTCGGCAATGGCGTGACGTTCAACAAGTTCACCGGCAGCCGCGGCAAGTCTGGCTCGAATGACGCCAACGCGGAGTTTGTTGCGCAGGTGCGCCGCATCTGCGACGAAGCGAACGTGTGCTGGCAGACGGCGGAGCTGGGCAAGGTGGATGTCGGCGGCGGCGGAACGATTGCCTACATCTGCGCCAAGTACGGCATGAACGTCATCGACTGCGGCATCCCGGTGCTGAGTATGCACGCGCCGTGGGAGGTCATCAGCAAGGTTGACCTGTGGGAAGAATACAAGTGCTACTGCGCGTTCCTGAAGGGCGCACGGGAGTTCTAAGCCAATCAAAAAGGGCGGTTCGGAAGCAAAACACCGAATCGCCCTTTTGCGTACCGTTTTCCTCAATCAGCACGCGGAAGAAGCCTAAAAGTGCGCTCAACTCAATCGCGAAAAGGGAGTCCAGAGGGTCGAAGACCCTTTG
>OLVO01000418.1_pt1 | contig 49596 bp, 36 predicted proteins | sample 1672571 | NCBI WGS metagenome assembly OLVO01 (sample SAMEA3136700, study PRJEB25190) | human gut metagenome | biome: human gut; feature: human-associated habitat; material: faeces | place: Austria | collected 2013
TTAACCTCGAATAAGAGGTCTGTATACCAATATCGATAGATTTTGAAAAAGCACCTTAAGGGAGCTCTATTAAAGTTACCCTTTTTTACCACCGATATGAAAAGAAATTTTTTGCTAATTTATGGTTGACTTTTCATAGCTGGTCTCCACTAATTTGCTATGATCTTTCTTATAATATTCTTTATAATCGGTATGTTGTAATACTTCTTGGCTTTTTCAAATCCATTTTCATATTTCGTGCGTATTGCAATTTGTTCTATCAAGGCATCACGCAAAACCTTTGCATATTCTTCCTGATGCTGTTCATAGAACTTTTTATGATTATCATAAATCTGACGGTATACCTGCTGTACCTGAATATAATCCGATTGAAATCCGGTCGTTCTCGAAATCGGCTTAATGCGGTAATGAAACAATATTTCTGGTATTTGATAGATTTCTTTTCCCAGTTCCAATATTCCAAGCCAGAAATCATAATCTTCCATTCCGGCTTGCATATTAGTATTAAAACCACCTACCTTCTCCCAATCTTCTCTGTAAAATAATGCTGTGACAAATACAATATTATCCAATAACATTTTTTCGAACGAATACGCTGGCAATTCCCATTTTCCAGTTTTTTCCCCAAATAAATCAGCTTCACAATATACAACGCCTATTTTATTATCAGTTTCTATCTTTCGAACTGCTTTCTCCATATATGTCGGGTCTATTTTATCATCCGAATCAACCGGTAATATGTATTCTCCATCTGCATGTTCAATTCCATAATTTCTTGCTCCTGCCGGGCGAAGATGCTCTGTATGATAAATCTTAATTTTTTTGTTTTGAATGGAATCAATGATTGCAATTGTTTCTTTATCATCTGATCCATCATCAACAATAATAAGTTCCCATTCTGGATACGTCTGTGCCTCTACTGATGCAATTGCCTCTTTAAGGTATTTTCCGTCATTATAGCAAGGCATAATCACACTTACTTTTTTCACTGCTGAATCTCCTCTTATTTTTTGTGCAACATCCGATATAGTTTCATATAAATTCGATAAAAAATATGGCTTTTAATATGTGTAAGTTCCTCATTAAGCATATCTTTTTGTTCTATCGCTTTATAAAGTTCCGTTTCGGTCTCCTGTTGTTTAATTTTCCTTTCATTTATCTCATTATTTTTTTCATTTATCTCATTATTCTTTTCATTTATCTCATTATTTTTTTCATTTAAAAGCTGAAAAAATTGTTCTTTTTGTTTTTCCAGTTCCTGCATGCCCTGAATTACTGTCTCTGATAATAACTTGCACTTAAAAACTATCTCAACTTTCTTTGTATCAGATTCCAGAAGATAATTTACTTCACTGGATGCTTCAGATAAAACCACACAATTATCATCTATACCAATACCGCTTGTCCAATTATACCCAATTTCTTTTTTTATTCCCTTTTCATTTATACTATACGCATGCAATCCATACACTAATGCATAATTTTCTACTGGAACCAGACGAATACTGGATGCATCTTTATAACCTTCCATGTCTGCTTCTATTGATACACTATCATAATGATTTTGGAATATGATCTCATTTTTCAGCAAACCATCAACCAGTATTTTTGTCTGACACATATCCTGTCGTATGATTCCATCTTTTAATTTATCAATCCTTTCCGTTTCTTTCTTTTCTAAAACAACTAAATATTGATAAACATCTGCAAACCTTCTGGTTTTCAGATACTGTTCTACTTCTACAGGAATCCCTTCAAAACTGCATTTTATCTCTGTATCACTGACAGCTTTTTTTATTGCATCAATATAATTAATATGTAGCTGTACATCTTCTATCATTTTTATCATAGATTCATATGCAAAAAAATGTACATGCGTGCGATCCAGCAATCCCAAATCATGATAGTGGAAGTTATTCTGCAGAAGTTCTAATATTACAGCATTATGTGCTAAATTAGGTACAGACAATAATATCTTTCCAGATTCCTTTAATAAATTTTTTAAATTCTTTAATACATGCTCGGGATTTTCCAAATGTTCCAAGACATCTAAGCTTATGACATAATCATACTTTTCCGATTGCAGATTACAATACCATGTATCCATATTCAAATTTCCATCAACAGAACCAATCTGTGCTCTTTGTGCAAATTCTGCAGCCTTCTTCCCGGCCTCTTCATCTATCTCAACAATATCAACCGTACAATGTTTATCTTTTACCAGATGACTGGTGAGATTTCCAATTGCAGGTCCAATCTCCAAAACCCTGCTGTTCTCCTGAACCATTTGAAATGCCCATTCATTGGTACTTCCAGCTTCTAATTGATAGCCGAAATCATATTTACTCATTTTCAACTCCTTTGCTGTAAATTTCTATATTTGTGTCCAACTGTAAAATTCCATCATTGTTTCCTACATTGGTAATCTGCATATATAATACATTATATAACCATGTCAGCACCTTAAAGTCTAACACACTACCTTCTGAAATTGCTACTCCAACAACATAATCTCCATTTACCAGTTTGGGCATTTGGAATGTAAAGTCAATTTTATTGATTGTATCTTTTTTTACAGGAAATGTATCTTTAAGCCCTGAAGCAATGCTGTTACAATTAATGACCCATAGCCCTTTCACGGTCTCAATAACAAACCCAGCAATACACTCTGGAATATCTCTTTTTGTTGAAAAAACTATAGATATGGTATAATTTTCTCCTGCTAAACAAGAAGACACTCTCTTTCCATTATGATCAGAAATAAAACTCGAAATGATCTTCACATCTTCATCAAGTATACTTTCATTTGTATATGTAATTTCCGGATAATATTCTAATTTTAACTCTTTTGTAATTGAAACAGATTCTTTAAATTCTGTATTATTATTCTTTTCAAACTCTTTTGCGCGTTTTTTTAATATGCTATTTGAATATTCATTACATACTTCAACACTATCTCCAACCATTTGTTGTATTCCATGTTCCAGCCATAGAACTCTGGAACATAACTGTTTTACCGTTCCAATATCATGTGAGACAAAAATAACTGTAATATTTTTTTCTCTTAATTCTTCAAACTTTTTGTAACATTTATTTTGAAAAAAAACATCTCCAACAGATAATGCCTCATCCACAATAAGAATTTCCGGTTCAATATTAATAGCAACCGCAAAAGCTAGTCTTGCGAACATACCACTGGAATACGTTTTAACCGGCTGATAAATAAAATCTCCTATATCTGCAAATTCTACAATAGAATCTATTCTCTGCTTCATTTCTTCTCTGGAATACCCCATCATTGTTCCGTTTAGATAAATATTTTCTATTCCTGTATAATCTTTATTAAAGCCCGCACCCAATTCTAGCAACGCAGAAATCTTTCCATGAACATTAACTGCCCCCTCTGTCGGTGTCGCAACACCAGTAATAAGTTTCAGTAATGTTGACTTACCAGCTCCATTTGTCCCTATGATTCCAAAAGTTTCTCCCTTTTTCACTGAAAAGTTTATACCATTTAAAGCATAATAACTATCATGAAATTTTTTACCTCGAATGCTGAATATTTCTTTCAAACGATCAGCAGAACTATTATAGAGGTTATAAACTTTCACCAAATCTTTTACTTCAATTGATAAATCATTATTCATTCTCTTGATCTCCAACTCATTTTACAATACGTCATCAAAATGTGGTTTTGCTTTCTTATAAAGTTTTGTACCGATTATCCAGATAATAATTGTTACTGCCCAAAAATATGTCATAAGCAATGGATGTCTATAAAACGGTACATCATAAACAAAACAATCTCTATAGCCCATACACACATAATACATTGGATTCACTTTCACCAGAAACGCTGCCACATCTGTTAATGCTGATGGATCCCAAAATATTGGTGTAATCCAAAATCCCAATTGAATAATAATAGAAACAATATTTGACACATCTGTTGCAAATGGTGTAATTGCAGAACACAACCATCCAATGGACATGGAAAACGCTGCCGCACAGAAAAAATAATAAATCACCTGCAGATAATATATCGTAGGCATTTTGCCATAACAAAAGTTTACAAAAATAATAAACGCTATGAAAAAGCAATGAATAAATGCATTAGAAATTATCTTGATCGGTGGAATTACTTCTACATCAAAATTTACTTTTTTTACCAGATAACTATATTCCAACATACTGTTTGTTGACTGACTGGTTGCTTCCTGAAAATAATTCCATATAAGAAATGCTGGCATATACCATATAATAAATGGTATATCTCCCGATAGATTCGATGATTTAAATCCAATTTGAAAAACAAGCCAAATAACCAGCATATTCACCAAAGGCTGTAATATAGTCCATACAATTCCTAATATAGATGATGAGAACCTAGCTTTACAATCATTTTTCGCCAATTCTAATATTATCTTTCTGTCTTTAATCAATTTTTTTATCATTCTTAACACCTGCCAAAATCACTTTTCCCCAAAAAATATTGCCCTGAAAAACATACGCATATAACGCATAATTCCATTATTTTTATATTCTCTTATCACATAATTCATTTCATTATGAACATTTTTTATATCCAGATCAACATGATAACTCTCAAAATTTTGTATAACAGGTGTAAGATAATCCCGTAATCCATTTGATCGATTTCTTCTGGCTCTGTTTGCATATGGAACATGGTAACATGACGTTAATTCATTTACAAAAGTAAATTCTGTTTTTTGAGAATACCTCACCCATAAATCCCAATCTTCCAAATTATCTAATTTTTCATCAAACCCACCATATTTCTCGTAAAGCGATTTTTGAAACATGATACTTTGAATCGGAATATAGTTAAATGTATATAATAAAAGCCTGTTAAAAGGTTGTTTATAACGAATCATTTTTCGTTTCACCTTATATTCATCAGGTTTTTTTGAGTTTTCTATTATTTGACGTTCTTCCGCAATACTATATGCCGCCATATTCGATGACTCTGTCAAAGCATTCACCAAAGCTTCAATATGTTTCGGAAACAACATATCATCATCATCAAGGAAATTCAACAACTCTCCTTCTGACAATTTCAAGGCAACATTTCCTGCATGCGAACGTCCACATTTTTTTCCAGTAGCATAGTACAACATATTTAAATCTGGAAATTTTTCTCTTATATATCTTTCAGACTTATTTTCTCCATCTTCTACAATCACGACCTGTATATTTTTGTATGTCTGTTTTCGAACACTATTTAAAGCTCTTTCTAATACATGTGGTCGTTGGCATGTTCTTATTATAATAGATACCAATGGCTGATTCATTTTATTCACCAAATTGCCCTCTTATTTTTTAAGAAGCCTTCTTATAACTAATAAACTTTTTCTATATAAATTCAAAAATATGAGAGTTATCCCATTTGCCTGCAAATACTCCCGACAATAATACTGCTCACTCTCCCGAATACATTTCTGCATAAACGCACTGTTTTTCTGTGTCGTGTATCCATGATGATGTTCCACAACCGCGGTCCCACAATACCATGTCTGCAGTCCCGCCTGTTCCATCCGTATACCGATAATCAGTTCTTCATCATACAGAAATGTGTTTTCATCTAATGGATACAACGTCTCTGCTGCCTTTCGGTTCATTAAAAAACAGCATCCCGAAACATGATAAACAGGATACTGTCCCCCAGCATCCTGATCCATTCCCTGATATTTCATCATAGCTTTTCTCTGAAAACATTTTAAAACTGTATAAAAACGGAAAATTTCTTTCATTCCTGTCCTTACCATTGCTACACTTGGCTGATGTTTTCCTTGTGGATCTACCACCTGCGGTCCAACAATTCCGCCATGTTTTTCTTTTAGAAATTCACACATTGTTTCAATCGAATCTTTTTTGTATACAATATCATTATTCGAAATCAATATATACCCACACTGATCTTCTAATGCTTTTCGAATTCCCAAATTATTTCCGGCTGCATATCCACGATTTTCGTTTGATGAAATATACACCACATCATGATCATTTATATACTGTTTCAATGCTACCGGCATATCCGAAGATGATGCATTGTCTATCAGATAAACACGAACCGATTCCGTATTTTCTGTTTTTTCAATACTTTTGATGCATCTCAATGTAGCATCCCATGTCTCGTAATTTAAAATCACAATTCCAATCATGCTTTACTTTTCCTATTATAGTATATTTGTCGCAAAAAATCCAGCATCCGAGGTGGGACTAATCCAATCACCAGAGGTTTCAATGCATATATAATTCCTTCCGGCATTAATCCCAGTTTTCTAAATGCCTCAAATTTCATTTGTGCCTCATAAAAACGATACCGATATTTGCGACGTCTATACTGTGCAAGATCTCTTCTTATATAATAAAGTACATCTGGAAGATTTGCGCCTCGATATCCAGACTCATAAATGCGTAACAACATATCATAATCTTCTACACGAATACGGTTTTTTCTCACCGAATATCCTTTTACCATTCCAAGTACTTCTCGCCGAAACATGCAGGAAGCATGTACAAATGGCAAATTTAATAAAAAATCCTTACCCTCAGGTTTTTGACAATACCGATATACTTCATCGTCATCTCCAATTCTTTTTTCAAAGAACTGTGCTCTGCTACCCACAAATCCTATATCCCGATGCTGTTGCAAATATGTCACCTGTTTCGTAAATCTGTTCTTTACAGAGATATCATCCGCATCCATAATTGCAATATATTGTCCCTTTGCCTTTTTTATACACAAATTCCGAGCATATGCAGCACCATGATTTTGTTCATAGTGAAATACACGTATTTTTGTATACTGCTTCTTTATTCGATTGATCTGTTGTAATGTGTTATTGGAAGACCCATCATCACAGATAAGTAACTCAAGATTTTCATAATCCTGTTGCATAACGGACGCTATTGCACTTTCGAGCACTTTTTCATCCATGTTGTTATAAACAGCCATAACCACACTAACCAGAGGATATTTTTCATTTTCCGGCATAAATTTCTCCATATTCTTTTATCACATTCACCAAATCATATTTTGATAATTTATTATACACAACATTTTTTTCGTTTTTCTTTAATATCCATTCTATACATGCCTTTACCTGTTCTTCATCATCTGGTTCAAACAGACATTTTTCTTCCTGTATCAGATCAGTATTTCCCCGAATTCTGCTGCACACTACCGGAACCCCGCAAGCCATCGCTTCCATCAATGCTACCGGAAGTCCCTCCTGTTTTGACGGGAACACAAACACGTCTGCTGCCTGACAGAGTTCTGCCACGTCTGTCCGAAATCCCAGCAGCTTCACATGATCTTCCAAATGATATTTTCGAATCAACTGCTGCAGTTCCTGTTTTTTTTCTCCCTGTCCGCAAATAAAATATTTCAGTTGCGAATGTCTCTGAACCAGCTGTTTCATTGCCTCAATGACAACGACATGGTTTTTACGATCACTGAGTTCTCCCACAGACAGCAAAAACACATCTTCCGGCTGCAATCCAAGTTCCTGCCGTTTCTGCTGGATTGTTTGTGCATCTCCCGCATGGAATCGCTCCAGATTGATTCCGATTCCTGGCAGATAATAGGTTTTTCCGGCATGAAATTTCTTTTTTGCTCTGGCATAGTCCTCATGATTGATCGTTATCAACACATCCGTCCATCGGCTCAGCATCTTCTCCACCGGATAGTACACCAGCCAGTTCATAACCGGTGCCCCCTGATAGAAATGAAACCCATGTGCCGTATAGATCACTTTTGTCTTTGTCCGGTGTCCGGCAATCCTTGCGACCACACCACCGATCGGGCTGTGACAGTGACAAAACTCATAGGTATTCTGCTTCATCAGTGCTTCCACCTGCCACAACGCTTTCATGTTCTGTCCCATATGCTTGATATTCCGTGCGAAATCGATCTGATAACAGTGCACGTGCATGTCCTGCAGTTTTTGCTTCAATTCTGCGACACGCTCATCCGAGCAGGTATTTCCTTCGATAAAATTGCAGGCCACATCTACCTCATACCCCAGTTTCTGCAGCAATGCAATGTTTGGCATATTAAATTGATCGATCATTGAGGCGACGGACGCCAGCATCAGGACTCGTTTCATCTTTTCCTTTCACAAAATAACCACCTAGCTATTTTTATTTTCTAATTTCAAATATTCTTTTTTTATTTCACTGTAATACTTTTGAACCCTTTTCCATCCCAATACATCAACAGCCCCAACCACAAAAGTCAATATCCAACTAATTAAAGTAATAAACACACCGCCCAAATCATCTGCCCTAACCACACTTCCATTCATCGCGCGCATAAATATCTCATAAAGAAATGGCTGCGCATCTTTAAAAATAAAAATATCAACCCATTCATACAGTATAAATATGGTCATACTCCCCATGATGGCTAACAATACACTCATCTTTACAATCGCCCAAAACAAATTCTTCCCCTTTTTATCATTTTCCAAGCTAACCACACGCTTCTCAAGGTCATTGTCCGTTTTCTCAGCTTTATCATCTACCGTCTCCACCTTGTCATCCCCGATCACCGGAGCAACATTTTCTTCCGATTGCTCGACAACCACCGGACGGAATGGAATAATTTCTTTTTCCGGCTCACATGTCATATAAAAGATATCCGGATACGTTTCTTTTGTATACTGCATAAAGTCATCCTTGGAAACACTGTAAAACGGTCTCCCCTCGTTTTCTACCCGTGCCGGTTCCAGGATTGCCTGACAATGATAGCATTGATACGAAGCAGCAAATCCATCACATACGAAGACATTCTGACTATGGCATTGTGGACAGCTATAGTGCAGTTCTTTTCGAACCAGATTTTTTGCACACAGAACCTGCAGCATACTTTTGGTATATGTAATTTCCAGATCCAGCCGTTCACTCAGGTCCTGCGTCGTAAACTGTTTACATTGCCTTTGTGTCAACTGCGGCAGGATTTTCATACATTGCCGAACCGCTTCTCTTTCGTTCATACTCTTTATAAAGCCCCCATATCTGCTGGAATTCTTCTTTCGAATAATATTTTCCTTCCAAAATGTGCAGCGTCAGAAACTGATAATTATCAGCTTCATATTTCACTTGTAATACCCCTCGCGCTCTCGGAAAATTGACCGTCAGGGAAATAATTCTTTTCACGATATCCAAAGAATCCCTGATACACATAAACGTCTTGGCATCATAAATACAATCTACACCATTTTCTCCTGTTAAGTTTGCCGACAGATTATCTCTGTCACTGAATCGAATTCTTGATACATATTTTTCTTCGCACGGAAGAAGCGACTCCAATGCATGATCTTCCCGGTAATCATATAATGCGGTCTGTTGAATCAGGCGATATAGTTCTTCCTCTAAATTAATGATTCCATCCGGCATATATAATTTTCCGTCTTTTTGTTCTACATGATGCAACGGAATATTTTGTAACATTGCATCGATAATGCCGCTAAGGCTCTCTCGCTTATCATCAATCTCTTTTATATTTGGAAGCCGTTCAAAAAACTGGTTGAACAATTCTTTGCTCATGTCATACAATACATTCTGAGTATCAACCTCTCTATTGTTGTCCAATTCCAGTTCTAATGTTTCTTCTACTATACTATAGATTTTATCAAGCTGAATCTGCGGACGGCTCTCCTGTATAATTCCATGCTGATTCCATACTTTAACAATCATGCAGCGCTGTTCCAGATCAATGGTTACCGGAAGATAGGAACACTCCTCCTCGATCGGACCGGCAGAATCTTTTAACATGCAGAACACAAAAATCAGATGCACCCTGATTAAATTTCCATTCCTTCTTTCTTCCTGTATCGCTGCAAGCTTCGCGGAGTCTTCCTTCTGTGGAATCGTCTCTATGATCTGGTTGTACGCCCAATCGGGAATCTGAAATTTGCGCATAAGTCTGCCCCACGAATCCCTGCTCTTTAAGCGCAAACAGGTCGAAGCAGTTAATGAATACACGCGCATCAATCGATGATGACCATATAATAATTCTTGAAAGAAAAAATCATTCAGATCCTCAACAGAAATCAATCCGCTTTGACAAAGCTGTTCTAGCAAAACCCGCTGGTCCGAAAAAGACAGCCTCTGCTCATTTGCAATTTTCTGTTCGGTAAGAAATCTATTCAGGCTTGTTGATGATATATTATCGATAAGTTCCTTAACTATATGCATTCCCTTGTCCTCTGTCTTCCGTAACCCCAAATCCAATAAATATTATTTTTATTATATCACGAACCTTTATCTTACTCAATGTAAAAAACCGGTCAGACTTATCATCCAACCGGTTTTATCACTTCTACCGAAACTATGGCTTCATATTTTTTAATAATGCATTAATATTCTGCGTATATAAGTTTTCACATAATTTCAAAATTTCTATTTCAATCTGCTCATCGCTGATTGAAACTCCCCTCTCGGATCAGCAATTAATATCTCCAATTCATGCGATTTTCTCCAGCCATTTACAGCTTCTACAACGTCAAGCATGATCTCCAATGCCTCACGTAGCTCATCCACTGTCACAATAACAAAATTATCCCCCGGATATCTTGCATCATAATAATAGTCTTTGAGTAATGCCAGATCCTTCCTCTCTAATTGTAAGGAAGTATCTACCCTTTTAATTTCATCGTATAGGGCACGCAAATTATGGGATGTCATTAGTTTTTCAATTCCAGTACAAACCAGTTCTGCCACAGATTTCAACATTTTTTCTGCGATTTGCTGTGCCGAAGCTGCAGCCGGATTGCAGTATACAGGTGACACTGCATCCCTTAAATACCAGAATTCATTGCACGCAATAGAATAATAAGAATTTGCCTTTATCATATTTTCAACTCCTTATAATCTCTTCTTAACTGTTGTGTAAACTTTGAATTATCATGTTCAAAATACTGCGGTGTTACAAAAACCACATCCGCATGCAACATCTCGAGTTCTTCCCGCAAGGCTCCCATCATCCATCTTTCCGGTTTTTCCGGAACTATGATGCAAAAGTCGATATCACTGCTGGCCTTATAATCATTTCTCGCGTAGCTTCCAAAAATCCCAAAACTCTGATATTTGATACTCGAATTTTTAATAATATCTACGCACTTGTTCAACCGGTCTTTAAAATCATTTTCAACAACAGGTGACACGTACGGCATCTCTAAACCTCCACTCTTTCTATTAATCTGTCCTATCACAGTTTCTACAATGTCAATCGTAATCTCTAATGTTTCAACAATAAGGAAAGTACTTTCGGTCTGGCTCCCCTTGCATAATGGAAGCCCAGTGCATGTCTTACAATTTCCGGAAGATACAGTTTTTCACCATCCCTGATCAGATATCCTTCCTGCATCATCAACTTTTCTTCTGTACGGGAGAGCACATTTTCATTCAAATCCAGTGGAAGAATTTTCTGTTCTGCTGGCAATTTTTCAAGTTTTTCAAAAATCGGCTTTAAAAATGCATACTCCATTTTTATCTCACCAATTTTTTCTTTAGAACAAATTGATACCGCATGCCGAATCTCTGCCGGCATAAGAATACGATCCTCATAAGAAGCTTTTTTCCCATTTGAAACAGCTGCATATTTCAGGAAACGTATGATATCCCTCGCCTGCAATTGTCCATTAAAATCAGAAAGTGCCGCCAGAATCCATCTGGAAGAATACGCCTCATTGGAACTGTTTTTTCCCAATTTTTGTCCCCATAATTTTTCCAAATGTAAATCAATCACTTCCTTTGAGGCATTCTCAATAGGACTCTTTGCCTCATAAAAATCGTTTACCGCCTGACTTACCACCCATACAACCAATTTAAGTGCTTCATCAGATGTCCATTTTAGTTCTGCATACCCATTCGCCTGTTTAAATTGTTCGTAGTTAACTGTGATTGCGTTTTGCGCCATATCACTTCTCAGAAAAATTACAATTCCCAAATTGTCGTACTTTGCCGCCATGATATTGACAATATCCTGGCACAGTGTCTGAACCGCTTTCTGCTGATTTAAATCGCCAGATACATTTCTTAAAATTTCCTCCAGTCCATCAATCAGGAAAACGGCTTTTTTATCTTCTTTCCGCAACATATCACTGACCTCATCAAAAGACCCCCAATTTTTATTGACAGAAGATGCCAGAAGTTTTTCCCAGAAATCACGCCAATCCGTTATTTCTGTCATTTGTTTTTCAAGTTTCTGCGAATTATCCAGATATACGGAAGCTGATACCTGTGCACTTTCTATTTCTGTATTGACTGTTGCAATACATTCTCTCAACAATTTTGTAAATTCCGTAATATTTTTAGGGGCAAATACCGGAATGAAATACCCGTTTTCTTTATTATTCCTGTGATTGATTTCATTACTGAAAGCAAACCAGTTTTGCTTTTCAATAAATTGTCTATAAAGAAAAGTCTTTCCTGCACCTTTTGCACCTCTGACAACTACCGTTGGAATACCATCTGCGTATTTTAAACATAAATTTTTAATTGGAGCTGTCAGTAAAATTTGAACTGCATGATTGGATTCTGCTGTGATTTGCTTATTAGCAAATGTGCATATCTCCTGCAAAGCTTTGTTCCGGTATTCATCAAAATTAATATTGTCATTTTCTATCGGATCATCAAGATACGATTGAACCACTTTTTTAATTTCTTTATACATATCCCTGCCTTCAATCTGTGTTAATATCTGCTGAAGATCTGTTAAATGTATCAATTCGCTTGCAAATGGCAGTTCCACGACCAAATTATCAAGTAATTGTTCTTCTTTTTCATTACTTTTAAAGCATTCCACAATTTCTGTAATAATATCATTTTTTTCTTTCAGACTGATAGAAGGCGGAATCATTCCCAAAAATACGGTTGGTAAATTTGCATCCTCTGTAATAGCTAATCCTCTTCCCATATACTGTAAAAGTTTCTCGGTTCCAATAACAGACTGCTCTGATGTAGACGTAACAATATATTTTTTTACTCTTGGATCAAACAATAACGGTGCCGAATATTCGCTAATTCCGGCTCTCATATCAACCAGCGTCATATTAACTCCAAGCCGATCCGCAATCTGAGAAAGTACTTCTGCCAATATGTACTGACGATCCTTTCCCTTAATAACAGAACTCGGGCTTGCATAAATGTCAAACAATTGTTCATCATATCGTAACGTTGGCAAAAAGAAATGTTCAACGGTTTGCTGATTTGTTTCTACTGATATAACAGAATTTCTTATCTGTTCCGTTGCAAATTCAACAACTGACTCAATATCCTGTGAATCCTGTAACATTGTAAGCAGATCTAAATAACTAAATCCATTTTCATCAATTTTTCCCTGTAGCCAGGATAAACCTGGTGCTTCAATATCCGAATCAATAATCAGGAGTTTTTTTTCTCCCTGCATTTCTGACCAGGCTTTTGCAAATGCAAGTAAGGATAATGTTCTTCCTACTCCTCCCTTATAGGAATGAAAAGCAACAACTGGGCATGGTAAAGGTTTGAGTTGTTCTTCCGGATAAGCCGAACGACTGTAAATCACTTTCTCAAACAACGGAATTATTTTATTATTCCGTCCCTCATCCTCGAATTCTATAGTGATTTTCATCACCTGCTTATTCCCCTCAAGTAAAATACTTTTGTTATTTCGATCCGTATTTTTAGGAAATACCTCATATAACTTTTGAATAATTTCAGAATCATCTTTTTCTTTTGAACAATAAACAATCAACTCATCAGGGTATACTTCTATATTGTCAAAAGTATCCTCCCATCCTTTTCTTTGTACAAGCAATTCTCTTTCTATATCTTTCCACGTATAATATCTCATATCTATATTTCCTCTTTTAACCAATTCATAATATTCTCAAGTGTCTTGATATTTTCTTTCTCTTTGTCTCTGTCCTTTTCTTCTAAGTTTATCCCATATCTGCACATCTGATGATACTGGGCAATTGATACAACATCCCCATATTCTGTACTAATATTAAAAAAAGAATATCTGCCTGCCTGTTTGACCTCATTTAATAAAACACGGATATCATGTGTCCCCAGTACATTTTTTATTTCTTCATTTGCAGTCTCTACTTTATATAATTTATTATTTTTCATCACAAGACATTTCAATCCACATTCAACACAGTAGCACAAAATCAAAGATCTGCTGCTTTTACTGACATTTATATACTTTTCATATGTATCCGCATGCCTTTGAAATGCTTTTTTATAGTTTTTTTGATCTGCCCGTAACTTTTTCGCCACTTTTGTAAAATTCCTCTCATTTTATATATTTTCCATTATATTTCATTTACTCCTGTTATGCAATATTCATGCCTTTTCCGTCCTTCTTACCGATTCTTTCCAGCTGCATACACGATATTCTTCCTTATATTCACTCATCTGCATATCGTACACACTGTCACCAAACGCTTTACTCGCCAGGGTGCCGACTTTTCCCGGGACCTTCCTCATCAGCCGGACGACCCAGCCCGTTCCAGGAACCATCACAAGCCGGTGTCCTTTTACCACAGCGATCATCTGCACCAGATCCGAAGTATTGATATACTGCTCGTTCTGTGGGAAAAACACTCCGGTCTCTTCGTTGTCGATCATCCGTTTGACAAACTGTGCCAGATTTTCTATATAAAGCATGGAACGCTGATTATGTACAATCGGAAATAGTGGAAGCTTTCCTGCCAGTTTTGCAAGCTGTGGATAGTTTCCCTTTGATCCCTTTCCGTAAATCATCGGTGGGCGCAATACGACAACTTTAAAACGTTCATCTGCCAGTGCCTGTATTTTCTGATCCGCCTGCCATTTGCTGTCTCCATAGAAATTCAATGGTTGGGGAATTGTATTTTCTGTAATTTTCTTTTCCTTACATCCGCTGTATACAATCATGGAAGACATAAAGAGAAACTGCTGCACGCCTTCCTTTTTGGCTTTTTCGGCTGTCTCTACAGCCAGATCTGTATTCACGCGGTAATACTGCTTCTTTTCTTCTTCCGTCACCTGTCCCACATCTGCATGTGCGATTCCCGCCACATGATAGACCACATCATATGCTGAAAAATCGTGCGTCCGCCATGTTTGGGTTCTCATATCCAGCGTGTCAACCTGGTAGTACTCCGGCCATTGTTTCAGCCATGCCTCCACGGAAGTTCCCACATAACTGCTGCTTCCGGTGATCAGAATCTTCTTTTTTCTCCTGCCCTTTTCACGTTCTTCTGTGTCTTTTGCAATGGTTTCCTTTTTTGCGCTGCTCTGTGCTGTTTCGCTTTTGTGTGCTTCTGTCTCTTCTTCCTCTTTGTTCAGTTCGCCGGTTCCACCTTCAACCACGCCATCGTGCATGAGCACGGAGCCAATTGTGCCAAGAAAACATTTCAGATCCATCCATGGTCCCAGATGTTTGACATATTCGCCATCCAGTCTTGCTTTGTCCGGAATCTCCAGTTCATCTCTGCCATTGATCTGCGCCCACCCGGTCAGCCCCGGTGTCGCATCATTGGCACCATATTTCTCACGCTCTGCTACCAGATCATCCTGATTCCACAGTGCCGGCCGCGGTCCTACGATACTCATTTCTCCTTTGAAGATATTAAAAATCTGTGGCAGTTCATCCAGACTGGTTTTGCGCAGAAATTTTCCTACCTTTGTGATGTACTGCTCCGGATTCTCCAGCATATGTGTCGGCACATCCTTCGGTGTGTCAATCCGCATGGTACGGAATTTGTAAATCTGGAAGAAACTCCGGTGGATGCCGACACGCTTCTGCTTAAATAATATCGGTCCGGGTGTATCCAGTTTGATCGCAATACATAAAAAAAGAAGGAGTGGTGATAAAATCACGATCGCCATCCCACTTAATATGATATCAATTCCTCTTTTGATGTAATGGTATCCTTTCATGGCTGACTTGCTCCTTCCTGATTTCCCACATTTTCATAAATTTACATATGTTATATCATACTCTATTTTAGTGCATATTGCAATGACCGTGATTATTACTTCCACTCCTGTTTTTCGTATAAATGACATGACTACTCTTGTTTCACGTCATTAACAATCTCATGCTACAATTCACTATCCATCTCCATTACCTAAAAAAGTTGAAGGATAATAAAGAGTTATCTATCAGAACAGAAAGGATACTAAAATGAATGCTATTATTTTGGCCGCTGGAAAGAGTTATCGAATGTTTCAAACTGGTGGAAATATACATAAAGCATTGTTACCCATTCAAAATATTCCTAATATAGAACGAACTATACTAATATTACATTGTTTTGGGATAAACGAAATCATTATTGCAGTTCCATATAATACACATATCTTTGATTATTTAGGTGAGAAATATTCTTGTAAAATTGTACATAGTCACCCAAATTGTGCAAATACATTGTATACTCTTAAACCATTAATTAAATATATTAATGATACATTTATAATAGAAGGGGATGTAGTTCTTACCAAAAATATTTTTTGTTTGTTTGAACATAGTACCTACTATGTAATAAGATATCCTCATCCGGAAACAGATGCTTGGTATCCTATCTTAAATCCCAACGGAACAATTTCATCTTTTCAAATTGGAGATGCAAATAAACCAGCAATATTTGGCATATCATTTTGGGCACATGAAGATTGTCCACAATTAACTTCTCATTTAAGCGAAAAAATATCAATGTATAACTTAGATGATCCAAATATATTTTGGGATGATAATATTATTGAAATTTTAGGTAAAATTTCAGTTAAAACATATGAAATACCATCATATGCTGCCTGTGAGATGAATACCTATACAGAATATAAATATGCACAGGAACTTTGTAAAAACATTATTTTAGAAAATTTATTTTTTAATGACATAGCCTTATATAAAGGTGGGCAATTTTCATACAAAATAAATTCTAGCAAAAATAAAGATAAAAATATTTATTGGGTTAAACAGCTTCTTCTTTTTTATGGTGAAAATGTTGTAAACACTTTAACTTATGAGGAATTATTTGCTCGTGAAGAAATGTCATATACAATAGAAAATGAACAAAAACAAGAAATAGCTTTTTTTTCTCTTGTTTATTCAAAACATTACATTTTATTACGCAGGCTTTATATTATTCCTAATTATAGAAGACAACATATCGGAAAATCTATAATCGAATATATATATTTATTTTCCATGTTTACTTCAAAAGAACTTCGTGTAAATGTCTATGATAAGAGTGCAGAAAAATTTTACAAATCTTTAGGTTTCAAAAAATTATTTAAAACATTTTGCTTGAAGCCTTAATTTACATAAAATGATGAGGAGATATACAATGGATAATAATAAAATAATTTTTTCAATTTTAGATTACTACCAAAATATTAATATAGATTTTGACGTATATATTATAGCAGATGCCCAAACAAAAACCTGCAAATATATGCCAGAACGTATTATTCATGCAAATGAAGACGAATTTTTTTCACGAACAGAATTTGCAGAAATAATGTCTGCAATCTTTAATTGTTTTGGTTTTGCAAAAGTTTTCTACTCGGAAATAGAATTTATACAATATACATTAGCACATAACATTGATAAATCTGAATGCATCGTATACAATTTTTCCAGAGATGGACGCGTCAATGGAAAGAAATCTCTAATCCCTGCTTTTTGCGATTTAATGGACATAAGATACACCGGTAGTGATGCATTTGTTATATCTTTGCTTCGTAATAAATATATATATACAAAATTTTTGGAACAAAATGGAATCAGCGTCCCTAAAAGTTTACTTTATAGGACCACATCTGATTTTTCATTATTATTAAGTGAATTTAAAAATCAATATGTAATTGTTAAAAACAAATGCGAGTCTGCAAGTATTGGAATGACACATGAAAATATTTTTGAACTCAAAAATGACTCTGTACAGTATCTGGACAAACTATTGACAATTATGCATACAAATTCTGTATTAGTTCAGGAATATATTGATGGAATTGAATGTGAGATCTTTGTTCTTCAATACAAAGGAAACTATTATGCCTTAGATCCGGTTCAAATTTTATTCAAAAATGAGATGAATATTATTGATACAGATACATCTAATTCATATAATTACGATTTCAGAGTTATAAATTCACCAGTTAAATCATTAATCCAAGAAACTGCAAAAAAAATTGCTGAATTACTTGAAATAAAAGATTATGCCCGATTTGATTTTAGAATCAAAAATGGGATTCCATACTTGTTTGATATAGCAGGAACCCCTTATACAATATACCATAGTTCTATAGCCTATTTATTTACACAATATTACCATATAGCCTATGAAGCTATTTACAAAATAATCGTTGCCTGTATGCTGTCAAATTATGATTTTAAAATCAAACATAAGATGTGTATTGTAAATCAGATAACATCAGACCTCGAAAAAAGAACTTAGATAGTGATTGTGCATTTCGTTTGGTTTTTACAAGATTGTGGCAAAAATCGTAAGGATTTATATTTTCATGAGATTCAATAATTGCTCTTACTGCATTATTTTTCTCTTGCCAAAATATTTCTTGTTTGCGAAACAATGCTGGAATAAAATTATCTAATTGAGAAATTTGTTGCAATGCTTTTTCCCAATTTTTACAATTTATTATACGATATAGTTCGAACCAAGCAAAATAATAACGGTAAAAATCATCAATATTTTGGTCAGTTATATCAGAAATATCATCACATCCATATAACTTTTCTAATTTGTTTTTAAATATTATATATTGTTTATCATTACCAATATATAAATATAGTGAGCAAATATTTGTGTAAATAACAAACTGGGTTGCATTTTTTTCTTTAGTAATAAGCTTTTTGAGTTCACGAATAGCGGTTTTCGCAAAAATAATTGCTTTTTGAGGTGTTTTTACCGTTTGTTCTTTTAATAGAAATTCTGCAATAATCCTGTTATTGTATAATTTTTCTATTTGAGGTATTTTTATATTTTTTTCATTAGATTCTTCTTCTGCTTGATTGCATAATTCAATAGCTTCATCAAATTCCTGAATCACAATATCAGTTCCAGCCTGACAAACCAAAGTTATATAATATTCATCCCATATTTCATTACGTTCAAAATATTTTTTTGCTTTTTCATAATAAATACTACAAGCTGCTTGATTAGCAAACAAAAATGCCTTCCGATTAAATACATTTTCTATATATTCTCCAATTCCGTGTTTTGTATTACTGTTAGAAGATAATTCTTGACTTTTGTGATATAGAAGATTAAAAGTATCATAGTCATTAAATATATCAAGAACACACGGCGAAATTCCATATATAATTTTCAAGCGAAGTATTGTTTCATCTATAGGTTTTATAATAGTTGTATCCTGAGTATCAATAATCAATTCATTTAGTGCATAATTAATACAATCATTTAATGTATTATGATATGTTACTTTATCTAAATCAGTATTTTTATAAATATAATAAAAATATTCATACGTTATTTCTGCCTTTACTGGTAGTTCCCAACTATATTTACGAGTTATATTTTTATATGCTTGTTCTACTTCTTCTATAGACGATTGCTCAAATAATATATTATAATACTCACATATGATCTCAAACATCTCTTTATATTTTTCATTAACCTGTTTCTGCTTCATAATATTTTCAATTTTATCAATCTTTATATTATCTGAAGTTTGTTTTGCTGATGAATAGGCAAGAATAAATAAAGAAAATGCGTGTGGACACATTTGATTCCAATATTTATAGATATAATATGCTCTGAAATAATATTCGTCCTGTTCATTTTTAGTGTAAAAATTATAATATGAAATCAATAAACTTTCATGTTTTTCTAATGTGATCTCTGTAATATAATTCTGTATATCAATTGAAATGAAATCATAATAATTTTTAATATCTTTTTTTAATATTGCCTCTTGTCTAATAATATTCAATCCGGTTTCAACATCTGAAATTTTTTCATTAACTATATTCGTTATAAATGAAGCTGAGAATTTTTTTAAAGCCAACGACGCAGAAAAAACTATCTCCTCCATTTTTTTTCCACCTAATTCACATTTTTCCCCTTGATTTTTTATAAGTGCTATTCTCTTTACAACAACATCTCGCAGAGTCGAAATATACTCTTGTTCGTTTATTAAAACTTCTTCAAATAAAAAATCTACTAAATCAAGATTTCCTTGACTTAGCGTCCAAATATATTCTAAACGTTCTTCTGAAATATCAAGAACAGATTTTTTCATACTCAAAAAGTTTTTTATATCTTCTTTAGTATACGCAGGTAATTTTATTTTTCTATAAGAATTTGTATATGCATATATAATATCTTGGTAGGATTCTTGCGAATCAGTAATTAGTAAAAATATTTTTTTTTTGAATTCATTTTGTAATTTCAAAATATTTTTGATAATAGAAGTTGTAAAAAAACGAATCTCATCTGAAACATCACTAATATTTTCCACACAAATTAAAATATTGTTTTTAAACTTCTTAGATAATATATTTCGTATTTTTGCATAATCGGAATTATTATTATTCCATCCTACACCAAGTCCAAAAGAAAAACCATAAGCTCCTCCTGAAACGTTTAAAGAATTTATATTCGAAATAATATTTTGTGATCCGGAAATGAATTCATTATCAATATTGCGATATGTCTCAATATCCTTATAATTCTTTAAAGCATTCAATAAACACTCTATAATATATGATTTTCCCTGACCATATCCAGCTTGTATAAATATAACATTTGGTGATGTTTGAGTAATATATTGATCAGCTAACTTACTTGCTATTAATTCTCTCTCTTTTAAATTGTCTTTAATATCCATGTTTAATAAAGAACTCCCTTTACAAATAATTTTAAAATTTCACCACAACTATTGGAAATTTATAGATAACTCTTTATTATCCTATATTCATACTTTTAAAATTATAGCATACTTTTCCAAAAAATATAACAAAATCCTTTATTTTAATCCATTTTTCTTATTTAAACGGCAATTTATTGTTTAATCTCACCGTTTTCCCATCAAAACATCAGCTTTCGACATCCACACTCTGTATTTCCCCGAAGTCTATCCCATACCCTTTCCCACCCATACTGATACAAGAAACCCCACTGTTCTATCCATGTAATTGTTACATATTGTACAATTTTTTCAAATTTTGCCTTATCCAACAAAATCTCCCCCATTTCATGTACCATATACTCCTAAACAAAACTTCATATACAAAGGAGACCACCCATGAATAATTTACAGACACACATCAACAACTATCTGGAACACTGCCGTCACCAAAAACGCCTGGATTCCAAGACTCTGAAAGCATATCGCATCGACCTTCAGCAATTTTATGCAATTTTTTCATGCAGGGATGTTTCTGATATTACACCGGATCTGTTGGAAAATTATATTGGCAGTCTGCACCAGAAGTACAAACCCAAAACCGTAAAAAGAAAGATTGCCTCAGTCAAAGCTCTTTTTCACTACCTGGAATATAAAGAAATCATCGCCCGGAATCCTTTCAACAAGGTGCAGATCAAATTCCGCGAACCTGTGATTTTGCCGAAAACCATTCCATTGCACACGATCGAAATTTTCTTATCTACGATCTATGAGCAGCGCACCATCGCCAAAACGGATTATCAGAGAAAAAACGCTTTGCGGGATGCCGCTGTCATAGAACTTTTATTTGCAACTGGAATACGGATTTCCGAATTATGCGCTCTGCGTATCTGTGACATTGATTTGTACGATGGATCAGTCCTGATCTACGGAAAAGGTTCCAAAGAACGAATTGTTCAGATCGGAAACCACGAGGTCATACAGATTCTGTCGGAATACCGCAATGAATTTCTCCCCCAGATGAAAACCTGCCAGCATTTCTTTGCGACGCTAAACGGAACTGCATTATCCGATCAGTCGGTACGGCGGATGATCAACAAATATGCTTCTCTTGCTGCAATTGAACAGCATATTACACCGCATATGTTCCGGCATACATTTGCTACCAGCCTTTTAGAAGCGGACGTTGATATCCGCTATATACAGGAAATGCTTGGCCACAGCTCTATTCATATCACGGAAATCTATACGCATGTTGCCATGTCAAAGCAGCGTGCCATCCTCACTACCAGACATCCCCGCAATACGTTTCATCTGTAAAAAGCAAAACAGCAATTCACGTGCCATGCACGGAATTGCTGTCATTGATAGCCGTTCTATTTTTACTTATTTATTCTCCCCTGCCAGTTCCGGGTGATACGTCGGCACGATTTTTTTGACACACTCCCGGATGTCTTCCGGTTCTGTCACAACGTACTCTTTTAATTCTTCCAACTGCTGCATGAATTTTTCTTCATCCAGCTCAATCGGTTTACCGATATGAATCAGATTGTTTGCGGTATCCTGCATCCCTTCTTCATCCATCAGCATCTCTTCATAAAGTTTTTCTCCTGGGCGAAGTCCTGTGAAAATGATATGGATATCCTCATCCGGCTTGTGACCGGAAAGAAGAATCAGGTTCTTTGCCAGATCCAGAATCTTAACCGGCTCTCCCATATCCAGAACAAAAATTTCTCCACCTTTGGCATAGGTGCCCGCCTGCAGCACCAGAGATACCGCTTCCGGAATTGTCATAAAATACCGCACGATATCCGGATGGGTAACCGTGACCGGACCTCCACGCTCAATCTGTTTTTTGAACAGCGGAATCACACTTCCGTTACTGCCAAGCACATTTCCAAAACGCACGGCTACGAAATCTGTCTTCGATCTGCGATTATAGGTCTGAATGATCATCTCACAGATGCGCTTGCTGGCACCCATGATATTGGTTGGATTAACTGCCTTATCCGTGGAAATCATCACAAATTTCTTCACACCGTACCGATCTGCCGCCTGCACAATCTTCCATGTGCCAAGCACGTTATTCTTAATTGCCTCGTTCGGACTCTCTTCCATGAGAGGCACATGCTTATGTGCCGCTGCATGATAGATAATCTCCGGCTTGTAATGTTCAAAAATCCAGTTCATACGATTCGTATTCCGCACGGATGCGATCAGCACAACAAGATCCAGATCCGGGAACCGGACTTTCAGTTCGTTTTGCACATCATAGGTCGTATTCTCGTAAATATCCACAATAATCAGCTGTTTTGGCTTGTGTGCGGCAATCTGCCGGCACAATTCGCTTCCGATGGAGCCACCGCCCCCTGTAACCATTATGATTTTCCCAGAAACATAATCCATGATGGACTGCAGATCAACCGTCACCGGATCCCGCCCAAGAAGATCATTGACATCTACATCTTTTAATTTGCTGACGCTGACATCGCCGTTTACAAGCTGGTAAATGCCGGGCAGACGTTTCAATGTGCATCCGGTTTCTTTGCAGATATCAAGAATCCCCTTGATCTGTTTCTGTGTGGCCGATGGCATGGCAATGATGATCTCATGCACATGCAGTTCTTCGACTTTTTCCAGAATATCGCTCCGATCTCCTACGACTTTCGCTCCATGAATATAATTGCCGATCTTGTTCCGGTCATCATCAATCACACCAACAACCTTCTTTTTCACATAGCGGCTGTTGTTGATTTCTTTAATGATCTGGTTTCCTGCATCCCCTGCTCCGATCACAAGTACATTCCGTCTGTACACACCGGCTCTGCGCATATTGCGAAGCACACGCAGACCGCGGTAAGAATATCTGCATCCCATGACAAATACAAACAGAAACAATCCATACAGAATGTAAAAGCTTCTTGGCACCGGGTACATATCCCCCCAGTTCCGAAGCAATATCAGCACTGTCACAACAACGGTATCCAGAATACATGCTGAAACCACATACATCATTTCCAGTGCTCCCGCATAGCTCCAAAGGCTGGAATACAGCCGGAGCATCCAGAAAATGATCAATGTAACAATGATCATAAAAGGAAGTGCTCTCCACACTTCATCCATATATTGAAACGGTACGCTTTTGATATTCAGATCAAACCGAATCAATAACGCAACTATGCTTGCAGCAAACACTGCAAGCACGTCGTAGCACATCAGAAAAATCCGTCTGATCAGTAATTGTTTATCTTGAATGATTTTTTTCATAATTTCAATCTGTTATTTTTGATTCTTTCTCTGTTTTCTCGATTGTTTTTTCGATGATTTCTTCCTGACTGAGGATTCTGTCACTCCAGCCCCTTGAGTATTCTGTACCGTCTGCGCGGTATCTGCTTTTGCACTCTCTGCTGCTTTTGGAATACTCTGTTTTACGGCAGTATCACTTTCTGCAGAAACCGCTGTTTCTTTAACAAAAAGATTTTCTTTCTTTACGAGCATACGGTTCACTGCAAGCCCCAGACCAAGCATACCCCAGAATACCGGAGCGGTACATACATTGGAATCATTTGCGATACCTGCAATCATATACACCAGCACTGCCGCAAATAATCCAAATCCAACCCAGCTGATACTCTCGTGCAGATCCACTCTGCGGTAAATGCGTATCGACTGTACCAGATACCAGAACAGAAATACCAGAAGTGCCAGGGTACCGATCAGTCCGGTTTCCACCCACTGCTGCAAATACCAGCAATGAGCTTTTACGTCATAGCTGTTTGCACCGTAAACATAGTTCTGGCTGATATAATCTTCCTGTGGCACTTCAAACATATAGGTATTTGCCCCACTCCCCATAAAAGCATGCTTTCCAAGAAGCGGAATTGTTTTATTCCAGATATGTCCTCGATTGCTCATTGCATCATCCAAAAATACGTTTGAAACCTTCGGATTCTCAAACTTCACTAATTTTCCTGCTGGATTGAGATATTCATATCCGTCCGTATCATTTTTTGAGAAATCCCATTCGACACCATCTATGATCATCTTTATTCCTGCTGTATTATCGGTAAACATGATCGGCTGAATCTGTACATTTGCAAACCGTTCATCATTGAGGGCCAAAATATGATTTTCCTGATCTACTTCTGTTGTCTGAATCTCCTGACCATCTGCATCTTTGCATACCACGGTGATTACACCGTCGCTCCCCAGATCATAGGACACATACAGAGGATTATTCCAGATATCAAGTTCCACATCATCTGTGTTCGTTTTGATATCGTTTAAAGAGAACTGATCTTTCATATGATAGGTTCCAACAACCGTCTTTTTAAGAGTTTGACCGATGCCTGTCGTATTTGCCAGCACTCCTGCTGCAATCACTCCAATGACAACTACAACAATCCCGGCTGCAAATAATTTTTTCTTCCGGCTGAGCAAAACCAATGCGAGAATCACCGCTCCAATTGCCAGTGCAATAAATCCGGAAGAACTTCTGCTTCCAACCAGTGCTACAATGCAACAAATTTCTGCGACTGCGATTACAAGACGATGCCACATCTTTTTCGCCCCAATAAACAGGCAGACCAGCAATGGTATCAGCATGCCAAAATAAAATGACAAAAAGTTAGGATTGTAAAGTGTCGTATACGCAGTCTTATCTGCGAAATTAAAGGAAATCTTATCTAACTGGTTCCACCAGCTTGTGTCCGTCATCAGATGTTTACCCAGAGATGTCTTAAAATAATCCAATCCAAAGACCTGGAAAAATCCAATCAGAGTAACAATTGCGATTCCAATGCCGGACCAGCGCAGGATTACCTCTATCTGTTTTTCTTCCTGTACATAATTATAGACATAATAACACAGTATCATATAGACAAATACAACCCATACAGGCTCAAAAAGTTCATATGTACCATGTGCCACCCAGTATTTGTGACTGGAAAACAGAGCAGACATTGCAACAAACAATGCATACACCATCAGAAAATAAAAGGAATTTTCAAATTTAAATTCCTTCTTATTCAAATACCGGATCAATAAAATTGCGAGCATTACAACTCCCACAAGGATGATCGCAATCATCTTCCATGCAAAAAAGAAGTCCGTCTGCTTTGCGGCGCTCTCCGGATACCAGTCAAACTGTGCCAGATTTGTGTCATAAACAAAAGAATGCACAATGATTGGAATCAATCCGATCAACAAGATAACAGGAATCAATATCTTATTTGCTTTTAACGTGTTTTTGTTTCCATTCGTATTCAAGATTATTTTCTCCTTAACGTTTCATTGCCTATAATCATACCCCAAATTTCGTTTTTTTTCAATCATTCCGGCATGTCGATTTTATTTTTCTTTTTATATAGGTAAAAACACTTTTTTGTTACTTGTGTGTTACTTAAAAATTTAACAAATAAATGTGTATGATTGACACGATAATATAAATTTTTACACACGAAAGGAAGAAAAATGAGATTACCAAACGGATACGGCGGAGTCGTAAAACTCTCCGGCAACAGAAGAAGACCCTACGCAGCACGCATCACTACGGGCTGGCACATCAATGACATCACTGGAAAGCGCATCCAGCACTATCAGATTCTGGGCTACGCTCCTACCCGGTCAGAAGCTCTGCAGATTCTGGCACGTTACAACAATTATCCCATTGATGGGGAAACGCTGAAATTAACCTTCCGGGAAATTTATCTCCGATGGTCCGAAGAAAAGTTTCCTACCATCTCCCACTCCAACATCAAAGGCTATCGGGCGGCCTTTGCCACTTGTGAAAACATTGCTGATATGCCATTTCACAATTTGAGACTCAATGATTTACAGCAGGTGATTGATCACAGCGGCAAGAACTATCCTACCCTGAAAAAAATCCGTGTTCTCTTTAACCAGCTCTATTCTTATGCCATGAAACACGAAATTGTCTCAAAAGATTATTCTGCCTATGTAAATATCTCGAAATACAAAGACCGGAATCCAAATAAAAACATACGAAGCTGTTTTTCCACTTCTGAAATTGCTCTCCTGTGGAAACACAAAAACGATCCCTATTGCCAGACAGTCCTCATGCTGATATACAATGGGGTCCGTGTCTCAGAGCTTTTGGATCTGAAAAAAGAAAATGTTCATCTGTCCGAACAATATTTTGATGTCATTGACAGCAAAACCGAAAACGGCATTCGAAAGGTTCCGATTGCTGACAAAGTACTCCCCTTTTACCAGCGCTGGCTTCATGACTGTTCTGATTGTGAATATCTCATCCATACTCTGGACAGCCAGCATTTTACCTATTATATGTATTACCACAATGTTTTCCAACCCCTGATGTTTCGTCTGCACATCGATCATACACCTCACTGCTGCCGGCACACCACGATTTCGCTGCTCGCCGAAGCACATGTCGATCAGACGACCATCAAAAAAATCGTCGGGCATTCCGGCGCTATGTCCCTGACAGAACGGATTTACACGCATCTGGATGTGCCTGCGCTGGTCGAAGCCATAAATCAGATTTAATCGCTTCTTGTATGTTGCTTGCGTGTTACTTGTAGTGATAATTTTGCACCAAACTGCGTTTATAAACCCAGTATTTCCAGCACTTCCAGGAAGAATACCATGCGTATTTCCGGTTAAGGTAACTTACAAGACTTCTACAAAGAAGAATGCTAAGGCAAAGACAAAGAAACTTACTTACACAATGAAAGTTGCTAAGGCAAGCGTTGCTTTATCTGGAAATTCAGCAGTAGCAGTTGGAAGCACAACTAAGTTAACAACAACTAAGAAAGCTTCTTCAAGAGCTAAGATCACTTACACATCCAGTGATGAGACAATCGCAACAGTTTCTGAAGACGGAACTGTAAAGGGTGTTAAGGCTGGTAAGGCTACAATCACAGCTAAGCTTACAATTGGTAAAGATACAGCTACAGCTACTCAGGAAGTAGAAGTAAAGAACTATGTTCTTTCTACAGTAGCACAGAACAAGTTAACAGAGCTTACAGCTACTGTTACTGGCGATACAAAGAACCTTAAGGCAACTGATTTCGCAATCAAGAGTGAAGCAACAAACGTTGTTTACCCAGTATCTAAGGTAACAGTTGATTCTAAGGACGCTTCTAAGGTTACATTAACTCTGTTCAGTGAGTTAAAGGATGCAGCTACATATGATGTGACTCTTGATGGAATCACAAAGACATTCGTAGCTTCTGATGGAAAGGTTGCTTCTATCGCACTTGATAAAGCTACAATCCCATATGCTACTGAGACAGAAATTAAGTTGGTTTCCAAAGATGCTAATGGTGTTATCATAAAAGAACTTAAATATGGTGATACTGATAACAGTTATAACTTTACAATTGATACAAAAGGTAACGGATATACAACTGGTTCTAAGTTATACTTAAACAAGATTGGCGATACTGCTGAAGCAACTATCGAGTACAAGACTGGAAAGTATGACCAGAATGGTAAGGCTGAAGGCAATATTGGTCCTAACAAGGTGACAATTACTGCTGCAGATCAGTCAGCTATCAATGATTTTAAAGTAAGAATTGATGGCGCAAACAAGAAGTTTGATAAGGCAAAAGATACTAATAAGATTGCTGCCGGAGAAACTGGCAAATATGCATACTTTATGATCAAGGATGCAACAGGAACAGAGGTTTCTAAGTATGATTATACTGTAGAATCTTCAGACAAGACAGTTTTAATGCTTGCAAGCAATACTATCTCAAGCAAGAGCGTTGGTCTTACTCCTGTTAAGCAGGGTACAGCATATATCTTATTTAAAGATAAGGATGGTAAAATTGTAAACTCTGTAGCAATTGATGTTACTGCTGGTAGAGAAGCTGCTACTCTTGAGTTAGATAAGTATAGCGTAGATGCTTCTACATCAAAGACTGTAGCTGCTAAGACAGTAAGTGTTAAGGTAAAGGATCAGTATGGTGATGAGGTAGCTGCAAGCAATTACTCAAATGTACATGTATCTTATTTAAGTGGTCCTGTTAAGAATGAGTCCGCTGTAGCATTTGATGCAAGCAAGAAAGCAGTTGTTGTTACAGGTTCAGCATTTGATGCTTCTAAAACAGGAGCCTATGTATACAAGGTTGCTTATACAAAAGATAATAAGGAAATTGTAGCTAAGACTCTTACTGTTAATGTTCAGAAACCTGGTTCTGCAGTTGATTCATATCGCCTTGATCTTGACAAATCTTCTGTAGATGTTAAAGTTGATAATGATAATAAAGATAACAAAATCATTACTGCTCAGTTAATGGGACGTTCAAACGGTGTTGACTTGGAAGCAGTACAGAATGTAACTTATACTGTAAAGAAATCTGATGGAACAGTTGTTTTTGGTAATGACAATGGAAAGGTTGTTACAGGAGCAGCGTTCGGAGTTGATGCTAACTATGGTGATAATAAAACTACAGGTTCTAATTTAAATATCAAACTTGTAGATGTATCTAAGGGAGTAGCTACAAAGAATCTTGGAGCTGGTACTTATACTGTAACTGCTACATGCAAAGATGCAAAGAAGAATGACGTAACTATTACTTCCAGCTTTACAGTAACAGATACTCAGACTAAGGCATCTGCTGATGTTAAGTATAATTCTGTTGAGCCGACAGAGGATACTGTTGAAGCTGCATTAAAAGCTGCTTTAGTTGTAACTTATGGAGATGATGTTTATAGTAATGCAAAAGATGCTCCAGAAGGTGCTAAAACATTAGTAATTTCTAAGGTTGAAGGAAAACTTAATGATGGTACCGAGTTTAAGACAAAGGATACCAAGGTTAAAGGTCATGATTTCAATATTTCTAAACTGGAAGTTACTGTAACAGTAGCAGATGGCATCTCAATGAATGTTGAAGTTGCTGTACCTGGTGTTATTACAGCAAAATAATATAGAAATTATTTGATCTAAGTTATTATAACATCTGTGAAATATTAAATAGTAAAATATAGCTCTCTGCCAATTGGGTGGAGAGCTATATTTCTGTGATAAAAGAGGTTGCCGAAGCAACCTCTTTTATAGACTCAATTACTTGAATGAAATTACATATGGATTAGAAGAAATATCCTTTGTAATGTCAACCTTATAAGCACCTGAATCAACTGTAAATGTGATCTTCTTGATTGTTACAGACTTAACACTGCTAGAAATCGCGGTGTTATCCTTGTCAAGTTTAGCACCTGTATTAGTAATACCCTCTACAGATACAATTGACATATTCTCATCATCTACTCCATAAGTATGATCACCATATACAAGCTTAACTGCAGCTTTTACAAGAGCTTCTGAATCGCTAACACGATCAATTGAATCTTTTTCAAGACTCATATCACCTGTTGGCTGTGTATCCTTAACAGTAAATGTAGTAGTGAATGTCTTTGTAACCCACTTAGTAGAATCGCTTTCTGTCTTCTTACCAGTCTTAACAGTTGCTGTGATCTTGTAAGTACCAGCACCAAAGTTCTTTTCAGCAGTAAATGCGGAAAAAGAAACTGTTTGTACTGTCATTGTATTACGACCCATAGTGATATCACATCCTGTGTTAGCAGACACATCTTTTCCATCCTTATCTTCTAACTTATATGTAATAGACTTAACCTCTGTTGTATTGTCTTTAAGTTCTGTTCCTCTAGAAAGAGTCTGATTTGCGACACCATTGATCATCTGATTTACACTGGCAGTGATAACATAATCAGCCGGAGTATTATGATCATTATCTACAAGGTTATCAATTTCTGTTTTATTTACGTCTAAAGCAAAAGACTCAGTTCCCTGAGAAGGATTTTTAGGCTGCTGAATTGTAATTGTTACAACTCTTGCACAAACTTCTTTTCCATCTTTCATGTATGCAATCTTATACTGATATGTTCCTTCTGGAATAGTAACAGTACGATCCCATGCATAGAAGTTAACTTTAATTTTGTTTGATGCTGTAGCAGAATCAATATCAAAGAATACACCATCACCAGAATCTGTAATATCAGATGCTTTTACATTCTTCGCAGTTGTGCTAAGGCAAGTAACTTTCAGAGATGAACTAGCAACTTTGATATCTTTTGCATACTGATCCTTGAAAGATGCAGTTACAGTTACATCCTGCTGTAATGCAGCAGAATTTGAAAGTGTAGCAGATGTTTTATCAACATCCATTGTTGCAACTTCTCTCTTAGCAACAACAGTAATTGCTACAGAGCTTACAATCTTATCATCTTTTTTAATTAAAATATAAGCAGTACCAGCCTTTACAGGTGTAACAACCACTTTCTTATCACTATCGAGAATTGTATCGCCAAGCATTAAGACACTCTTATCACTGGACTCTACTGTATAATCATAGTAATTAGAAATTTCATTTCCGTCAGCATCTTTGATCTGGAAATATGCATATTTTACTGTAGCATCATCAACAGCAAGCTGTGCGTTTGCATCAATTTTGTCAAACTTCTTTGCTGTTAACTCAGATACCTTTACATTAAAATTATTAACAGCAGTTTGATCTACAGCTGTAATTGTAAGTTTTCCAGATGTAATGTTTCCTTCTGGCTTACCGTCTGTGCCATACTTTCCAGACTTATAAGTAACCTCTGCTGTAGCAGTGTCACCAATCTTATTTAAGTATAACTTAGAACCGTTTACATAACCATTGTTTGTTGTAAGGGAGAAGTCATACTTGGAAGCATCCTGTGATCCATAAGCAGACTCATCAAGAACAACACCATTAGCATCCTTAGAAACTAATTTGATCTCTGTCTCGGTTGCAACCGGAACAGTGAGTTTATTAACGTTTACAGATGCAACTTTACCATTAGATACAACAACCTGCTTTGTTGTTCCGTCAAGTGTTACATCATAAGTCTTTCCATCTGTTAATCCAGCAAATGTTGTGAATGTAACCTTTGTTGCATCCTTGCTGTCTACAGATACAGACTTAACAGGAACGATAACATTGTTCTCTGTATTCTTAACTGTAATTTCAGAAGCCTTGATCTCTTTTGTAGCACCTGTTACAGATGTCTCAAAAGTATCTGCCTTAGTCTGTGCTACAGACTTAAGAACGTATTTCTTTACTTCTACTTCCTGAGTAGCTGTAGCTGTATCTTTACCGATAACTAACTTAGCTGTGATTGTAGCCTTACCAGCCTTAACACCCTTTACAGTTCCGTCTTCAGAAACTGTTGCGATTGTCTCATCACTGGATGTGTAAGTGATCTTAGCTCTTGAAGAAGCTTTCTTAGTTGTTGTTAACTTAGTTGTGCTTCCAACTGCTACTGCTGAATTTCCAGATAAAGCAACGCTTGCCTTAGCAACTTTCATTGTGTAAGTAAGTTTCTTTGTCTTTGTCTTAGCACTCTTCTTTGTAGAAGTCTTGTAAGTTACCTTAACCGGAAATACGCATGGTATTTTCCACGGAAGTGTTGGAAATACTGGGTTTGTGAAAATAAATGGAGGTAATATTAGCGCTACAAGTAACACGCAAGCAACGCATAAGAGACAGGTAAGTGACAAATTGTTTCAGTTGTAATCCTTGTGCCATATGCTATAATATAGGTAGATAAACAAAGGATTTTAACGAAAGGAATCCCGACAGTCAATGACAAAAACAAATGATGACATTCATGTAAATAAAAAATATAAGGACACCGTATTCCGGAAACTGTTTGGCGAAAACAAAGGAAATGCCCTGAGTCTTTATAATGCGGTAAACCATACCTCATATACCAATCCGGATGATCTGGAGTATACAACTCTGGAAGATGTCATTTACATGAAATACAAAAATGATGTTTCATTTCTGATTGACAAAACATTGAGCCTTTACGAACATCAGAGTTCCTATAATCCCAATATGCCGCTCCGTAGATTTTTGTATTATGCGGATCTGTACCGGAAACTGATTCACCGATCCGAGCGGCTGTATAGCAAGCATCTGTTGAAAATTCCACGTCCCCATTACATTGTATTTTACAACGGAAGCGAAAAAGATATGGAAGAAGAAAGAAGGACTCTGCGGTTGTCGGATGCCTTTGAAACAGATACCGGAGCTGGTGAATATGAATGGACAGCCACAATGATCAACATAAACAGTGGAAAAAATCAGTCCATCATGGACAGTTGCCACGTTTTATATGAATACGCGGTCTTTGTTGCAAAGATCAAAAGATACCGGGATTCCATGGCATTAAAAGAAGCCATTGATCTTGCCGTCAGGGAATGCATAGAGGAAAATATTCTCAGAGATTTTTTGGAACAGCATCGCAGGGAGGTGTGTGATATGTGTCTTACTGAATTTGATGAAAAGAAATATGAAGATGTTCTCCGCGAGGAAGGCCGGGAGGAAGGACTTGCAGAAGGTCGTAAAAAAGAAGTATTTATGTCCGTACAGGAAGGTGATTATGGAATTGTGCGTGGAGCCCAGAAACTGAATCTTTCTGTAGAAGAATTTGAAAAAGAAATGTCTGCGGCCGGATATCAAATCCCGATAGAGGTGTAAAATTGAATGTATAAGGTAAATTTTTGTCCAACGGCACATTGTGGTAGGTACTAACCGCATTTTATTTTTGATGTATCCGCCTACCCGATTGTGCCGAATCGGAATTAACCGCGGATTCTCAGCAGCGCGACCGCACGATGTTGTAGTCTTATTTTAGGAGAAAGATCACCTGCTTTTGAAATAAGACCATGTAAGTTTAGAATTTGTGGGGCTGACCCCATAAACCCGGAAACTCTAATTCTGGGGCAATTACATTAAAATAATTACATTTTATAAAAAGAGGCTGTCGAAGCAACCTCTTTTTTTATGAGGTGGACACAACATGAGATTTAGTACTTTTATGCTTAGTTACAAAAAGAAACATAAACAGTTAAAATCAACCATTACTTTTCGAAAGTTACCGTTTTATCAAAAAATAATTGTAATAATAGGTTTTTTGATGATTATAATAGGTTGTTGTTTTAAAATAGCAAAATGTGAGTTGGCATTTGGAATTACATTACTTATTGGTAGCATATTCATAATAATTTTTCTGCACAAAAGTTTGTCAGATACCAGAGACCTGTCTGTATTAATACGAAACAGTAAAGAATATTCAACAGACAGAATGAATATTTTACTTGATTTATTTAAAGAAAATAATTTGCCAATTACCACGCAAAAAATCGACTTATTGATTGATGAAGCTAATCAAGCCAAACAGGATGCTAATCTGTTTTTGCCAATCAAAAAACCTGTTAAAGCTCTCAGTGTATTAATTGTACCAATCACAATATACATTATTCAACAACTATTTACTTCATCTAATGTAGGAGCTAGTAATGTTATATTATTATTGGTGTATTGTATATTAATATTTGTTGCAGTTTATACCTTGATTTCATTCATTGAAGGGATAATGTACGGAATATATGATGATTTAATTTATGATTTGCGACAACTAAAAATATTTTATGTAAAAGAGAAATAGTGCAAACTAAAATTTAGTATCAGCAGAATATCAAATCCCAGTAGAGATATAACGGAAAATTTTGAAACAGTTAGTTGCATATGAAATGAAGAGAGAATCTGTAGATGAGCATCGTTTAAACAGCGGATAGTCCATTTTATTCATCTCCCAAAATATCCAGCAGATATTTTGCATTATTTACCCAGTGATTTTTTAAGGTTGATGTTATGACGAAGATAAAGAGACAGAAAATATTAAAAAGCCAAAATATACTTAAGAGTTGACGTATAATCAGAAAATTTAATTCCATTTCTATCAACCCACAAACTATAAATAGAAAGCAAGAGTGGAAACCCCATTAAGCCTATGGTAATTGTTTCTTTTATATCGGAAAGAGTGTTATAATAGTCACAGTCTCTATGGAGTTCTTTTATTAAAAGGTTTTGCTCGGTTGATGACAGGGATTGATTCAGTTGTTTGATTTGGGTATATTTTGTTTCTATAGTCTGAGATAAATCAAATTTATCTATTGTACAAGTTCTTTCGGTCGTGCCTTGCACGGCCAAAATTTTATAGATCGATACCATTTTGTATCGTGCTGAAATATGATCTTCAAATTATTTTTCATTTACATTTTTGAACTTTACTGCAAGATTTAAACTTCCATCTAAAAGTCCCTGTATCAGATCCTCTTTTTGATTTTGTAATATTCCTTCTTTTTTTCCTCTATAAACAGTTGACTTTGACACACCAAGATCATGAGCAATTTTTGAGATCTCTTCTCCACGAGGATTTTTTCTTCCTAATTCTCGTTTTTGAGCATTATTTAATTTTTCTTTAGGCATATTACCTCCTAAAATAATATTATATTAAAATGAAAAGAGCTGTGTACCGCTGAATTAGATCAGCAAGTACAGCAGCTCTTTTCAAATTGTTTTAAGTAATAATCAAAATACTATATTACTCGATTGTAATTGCTCCTGGTACAGAAACTTCTGTAACTACGAAAACACCAGGGTCAACTTCAATATCTACTGTTGCTTTTGTTTCCGTGAAATATTCACCCTTACTAAGGCTAGCTGGCTTTTTCTTATCTTTTCCAGTTGTATCAAATGCACCCTGAACATTGCTGGTACCAGTTACCTTTGTAATGATAATGTCATCATTCTTAGCGTTTCCAGCCTTTCCATATGTCTTATCGCCATATGTTACAGTAATAGCTTTCTGTAATGCTTCTTCAACTGTTGAAGCAGAAACACTGTTCTTTTCTACGGATACAGATGTTACAGCCTGTGTATCTTTTACAGTGAAAGAAGTTGTAAGAATAACATCTTTTCCATCAGTACCAGTTACAGTTGCTTTTACAGAGTACGTTCCAACAGGAAGAACCTTTGTTGCTACAATAGCAGAACCACTAGTTGCAGTTGTTACTGCTTTGACTACAATAGCAGAACCACTAGTTGTAGTTGTTACTTTCTTACCATCTTTGTCTTTTACTTCGCAAGAATTAATTGTTGCTTCTTTAGCATCAACACCATCGTTTGTTCCGATAACCTTGATTACAACATCCTTAGCATCCTTATTGTCTTTGTCAACTTTAAGATCTACGCTGTTGACATCAATTCTCCAACCATTTACCTTAGATGGATCTACAGTCTTTACTGCAACAGAAACAGTCTTTGCAACTACTTCTTTGCCATCTTTCTTATAAGAAATCTTATAAACATAGTTACCAGCATCGGCTGTGTAATTAAATGTTACAGTTTTCTTTCCATCATAAGTATAATAAATATCACTAGCTACATTTGCAACCTTTAAATTCTTTACGTCTGTAGATAAGCACTCTACTGTAAGAGTTGCATCAATATCATCACCATACTGATCCTTAACAGTTGCCTTAACAGGAATTGCATTCTTTAAGTCGGTGGACTTAGAAACTGTTACACTATACTTGTCAAGTTCAAGTGTTGCTACAGTTCTCTCTGCTACAACATCAATAGCTACAGATCCAACAACCTTATTGTCTTTCTTAATCAGGAGGTATGCAGCACCATTTTTTACAGCTGTAATTGTAACATAATGAGGATCAGAAGCAAGAGAGCCAGAAACCATTAATGTTGTTTTATCAGAAGTTTCTACTGAATATTTACTATAATCAGAAACTTCTTTTCCATTTGCATCGGTAATTTTGATATAAGCAGCTTTTGTTTCACCCTTTGCAATCTTATTGGTATCTTTTGCTTTATCAAATTTTTTACCAGTAGCATCAATTCTTACAGCAAAACCATTTACAGCAGCCTGATCAGCAGCAGTAATTGTAACTTTGTTTGGTCCAATATTTCCTTCGGCTTTACCGTTTTGATCATACTTTCCAGTCTTATACTCAATTGTTGCCTCAGCGGTGTCACCAATCTTATTTAAGTATAATTTGGAACCGTTTGTATATCCATTTCCCTTAGGATCAATTGTGAAACTGTAGTTAGCATCTGTTTCATCTAACTTCATTTCTTTTACAATAACACCATTAGCATCTTTAGATACTAACTTAACTTCTGTTTCAGTAGCATATGGAACAGTAGCTGTATCAAGACCGATAGAAGCAACCTTTCCGTCAGAAGCTACGAATGTTTTTGTGATTCCATCAAGAGTCACATCATATGTAGCTGCATCCTTTAACTCGCTGAACAGAGTTAATGTAACCTTAGAAGCATCCTTAGAATCAACTGTTACCTTAGATACTGGGTAAACAACGTTTGTTGCTTCACTCTTGATTGCGAAATCAGTTGCCTTAAGGTTCTTTGTATCGCCAGTAACAGTAGCTGTAAGCTCTGTTAACTTGTTCTGTGCTACTGTAGAAAGAACATGGTTCTTCACTTCTACATCCTTAGTAGTTGTGGCTGAATCCTTACCAACGGTAATCTTAGCAGTGATTGTTGCCTTACCAGCCTTAACACCTGTAACAACACCTGTTGCAGCATCTACTTTTGCAATGGTATCATCACTGGATGTGTAAGTGATCTTAGCTCTTGAAGAATTTTTCTTAGTATTTGTTAACTTAGTTGTGCTTCCAACTGCTACTACTGAATCTCCAGATAAAGCAACGCCTACCTTAGCAACTTTCAGTGTGTAAGTAAGTTTCTTTGTCTTTGCCTTAGCATTCTTCTTTGTAGAAGTCTTGTAAGTTACCTTAACCGTAACTTTAGCGGTACCTGGCTTAAGACCTGTAACCTTGATCTTCTTTGCTGCTGTCTTCTTAACTTTTGCAACAGACTTCTTGTTGCTTGTTGCAGTTACTTTAACAGACTTCCAAGACTTTGGAGTTTTAACTGTAACTGTCTTGTAGCCCTCAGAATAAACTGTGGCTTTTTTTGCGCTAAGCTTTGCTGTAGAAGCTGCCTGTGCGTTTGTAGCAGGAACTGCTGTTACAACCATAGCTGCAGCGAGAGCAAAAGCTAACACTTTTTTGCTTGATTTCATGTTTTTTCCTCTCTTTCTTTTTGACTAACTTCCATCTCTTCTACTCGTTTAACCCTGCACGTTTAAGTTCCTTCATCTTCTCTTCCAAACCGCTGCGGACGATTCTTCCAATCCAATGTTCTCGCTAATTGCCTCCACTGGCCTTCCTCGGTCTTACTGTTAAGTCCATCGTCAGTTTCATCTACAGACACACAAATCATAAATGACCAGAAACTTTCGTGCATCAGACGTCGGCGTAGAGTGTGATATCAACGTTGATTGTCCAGCATCAAGATCAGCAAGCTGAGGTTCCGATGACTTATATTTCTAATATGTATCTGCAATTGTAAGGTCTGTCTGGAATAATTTCCAGTTTCCATAGCCTCGATAGTAGTTCATCGCTAGTCGTACTATTTATAGTACACTTTTAACTACTCTACGTGCATATCATACACCAAGTATTGTATCTTTGCAACACCAAAATTACATTTTATTGAAAAAATTCTTTAATATTTTCTTAAGCATTTAAGAGTTTTTTCACTTTTTCCTATTATTAAAACTATTTCACGCGTAGTTCGAGTGAAACTACGCGTGAAGATAAACAATTCTATTTAAAGTAAGCAACTCCGGATTCGAAGATCTTCATATCCTGCTCTCCGTAGATGTTCATGGCAACGGCCTCACCGCGGCGCTCGCTGTGTGCCATTTTTCCGAGTACACGTCCATCCGGACTGGTGATACCCTCGATCGCCATGTACGAACCATTGACATTCCACTCTTCATCCATGGTTGGCTCGCCGGCTTCATTGACATACTGGGTGGCAACCTGTCCGTTTGCAAAAAGCTTGTCCAGCCATTCCTTCGGAGCTACGAAACGTCCCTCTCCATGGGATGCCGGGTTGCAGTATGTTGCACCAAGCTTTGCCTGCTGCAGCCATGGGGATTTGTTTGTTACGACCTTGGTATATACCATCTTGCTGATGTGGCGGTTGATGGTGTTGTAGGTCAGTGTCGGGGAATCCGCACTCTGTGCCTGGATCTGTCCGTAAGGAACAAGTCCCAGTTTGATCAGCGCCTGGAATCCGTTGCAGATACCAAGTGCCAGTCCGTCACGTTCTGACAGCAGTCTGCTTACTGCCTCGGTCATCTTTGCATTCCGGAATGCCGTTGCAAAGAACTTTGCAGATCCTTCCGGTTCATCTCCTGCGGAAAAGCCGCCCGGGAACATGATGATCTGTGACTGATCGATTGCCTTGACAAATTCATCGACAGAATCACGGATGTCTGCTGCACTCAGATTCTTGAATACTTTTACAATTGTATTGGCACCTGCACGCTCAAACGCTTTCGCACTGTCGTACTCACAATTTGTTCCAGGGAATACCGGAATGAATACGGTCGGCTTTGCGACTTTGTTTCTGCATACATAGATGTTCTTTGTATCGTATACGTCACTCTGTACTTTTTCTTTATCCTCGGTTGCGCGGGTTGGGAATACACGCTCGAGTGTTCCCTGCCATGCATCAAGTGCCTCATCCATGGAAAGAGCCATGTCTTTGTATACGAATTTCTGTGCGTCGTTCACTTCTCCGATAACGATTGCGGATGCTTCTTTTATAATAGGAAGAAACTCTTCTTTTACTTCTGCTACGATATTACCAAATCCCGGTGCAAATAAGGTTTCTGCAGTGACATCATCGGCAATTGTCACACCCAGTTTGTTACCGAATGCCATCTTGCTGACTGCTGCTGCCAGACCTTTTCCGTCAAGTGCATAGGCACTGCGGATTGCACCCTTGCCGATCAGCTCATGAATCTTATCATACAGTTTCATCACCTGTTCATATACCGGCAGATCGTACGCGTTCTTTTCGATCGTAAAGAGTACCAGCTTATCTCCTGCTTCTTTCAGTTCCGGTGTGATCACGTCTTTTTCTCTTGCCACATCGACTGCGAAAGAAACCAGTGTCGGAGGCACGTCAATATCGTTAAAGGTTCCGGACATGGAATCTTTTCCACCGATGGACGGCAGACCAAAACCGATCTGTGCATCAAATGCACCGAGCAGTGCTGCAAACGGCTGACTCCATCTCTTTGGATCTTCACTCATTCTGCGGAAATACTCCTGGAAGGTGAAGCGTACTTTCTTGTAGTCACCACCGGCGGTCACGATACGGGAAAGGGATTCCAGTACGGCATATACCGATCCGTGGTATGGACTCCAGGAGGATAAGTACGGATCAAATCCGTAGGACATCATGGTTACGGTATCGCATTTTCCTTTCAGAACCGGAAGTTTGGCAACCATGCTCTGTGTCTCGGTCAGCTGATAGCGACCGCCGTATGGCATGTAGACACTTCCCGCACCGATGGAACCGTCAAACATCTCGACAAGTCCCTTCTGGGAACATACATTAAGATCCGCAAGCATGGCAAGCCATGCTGATTTGTTGTCGTTTTTCTGTAATGCATCTGCAACTTTCGGAAGTTCGATCTTTTTAAAGAAGTTGTCTTCCTCTTTTGGCATCTCGACTTCGACATCTGCTTCCTGATGCGCACCGTTGGTATCGAGGAATGCACGGGAAATATTGACAATGTCTTTTCCTCTCCACTCTAAGATCAGTCTCGGCTCCTCGGTAACAACTGCCACCTCGATTGCCTCAAGGTTTTCTTCTTTTGCATAGGCAAGGAACTGCTCGACATCCTGCGGAGCGACAACCACTGCCATACGCTCCTGGGACTCGGAGATTGCAATCTCCGTTCCATCCAGACCAGCATATTTCTTCGGTACTTTATCCAGATTCACGCGCAGTCCGTCTGCAAGCTCACCGATGGCTACAGATACACCGCCGGCACCGAAATCGTTACATTTTTTGATAATATGGCTGACTTCTTCTCTGCGGAACAGGCGCTGCAGTTTACGCTCAGTCGGTGCATTACCTTTCTGTACCTCGGCACCACATACAGACGTAGACTGTGTGTTATGTGCCTTGGAAGATCCGGTTGCTCCACCGATACCGTCACGTCCGGTACGTCCGCCCAGAAGGATAATCTTATCTCCCGGATCAGAGGTCAGTCTCTGTACGGCACGTCTCGGTGCGGCGCCCATGACAGCACCAATCTCCATACGTTTTGCTACATAATCCGGATGGTAAACTTCTTTGACATATCCGGTTGCCAGTCCGATCTGGTTTCCATAAGAGCTGTAACCTCTGGCTGCCTCACGCACGATCTTCTTCTGTGGCAGCTTGCCCGCAATCGTATCTTTTACGGATACGGTCGGATCTGCGGCTCCGGTCACACGCATTGCCTGATACACATAAGTTCTTCCGGAAAGCGGATCACGGATGGCTCCGCCTAAACAGGTAGCAGCACCACCGAACGGCTCAATCTCGGTCGGATGGTTATGTGTCTCATTCTTAAAGTTTACAAGCCACTCTTCGGTCTTTCCATCTACCTCTACCGGTACCACGATGGAACATGCATTGATCTCGTCAGATTCTTCCTGGTCTGCAAGTTTTCCTTCTTTTTTCAGACGTTTCATGGCAAGCAGTGCCAGATCCATCAGGCAGACAAACTTGTCATCGCGTCCCGCATACAGTTTCTTGTGGGTATCCAGATATTCTTCGTAAGTCTTTTTGATTGGTGCCTGGTAAAATCCTTCATCAAACTTCACATTTTTAAGTTCTGTCGAGAAGGTGGTATGACGGCAATGGTCACTCCAGTAAGTATCAAGCACGCGGATCTCTGTCACGGACGGATTCCGCTTCTCGGTATTTTTGAAGTAATTCTGGATATGTAAGAAATCCTTAAAGGTCATGGCAAGATTTAAAGAACTGTACAGTTCCTTTAAGTGTGCTTCTGCCATGTCGATAAATCCGTCGAAAACTGCCACGTCTGCCGGCTCATCGAAATTCTGTACGAGGGTATCCGGCTTGTCCATACCGGTCTCACGGGAATCTACCGGATTGATACAATACTTTTTGATCGCCTCTAACTCATCCTCTGTGATGTCACCCTTGATCACATAGGTCGTCGCGCTGCGGATGATCGGCTCCTCATCCTCATTTAAAAGCTTCACGCACTGCTCTGCGGAATCCGCTCTCTGGTCGAACTGTCCCGGCAGGAATTCTACGGAAAATACGTTTCCGCCTTCTGCGTCAAAGTTCTCCTCATAAATATCATCCACTGGTGGCTCGGAAAATACCGTCTGCAATGCCTTCTGGTAAGTGGCATCCGATACATTTTCCACATCATAACGGATCAGAACACGCACCTGATCTGCAGCGATTCCGAGATAATGCTTTACCTCATGTTTTAATTCTTTTGCCTTTACGGCAAAATCCGGTTTCTTTTCTACGTACACACGACGTACATTGCCCATTGGATTTACCTCCTTCTTTTGCGAAACGGAATGCCCCCTGCATTTGGGGGCATTCTATTGATCTTTATGTTATTGTATCATGGGTTGACAATTAAGTAAAATTAATATCGCTTACGATATCTATTACCTGTTCTTATGAAATTACTGTACGGTAATTGCACTGTCCGTTACAACGCCCGGAGTGTCCGGTTCCGGCTGATCCGGCTGATCGGTACCCGGGTTTGGATTTACAAAATTAATCTTTACTTTCAGCTTTCTGGATTTATTTCCTGCCGTATCTTTGACATATACGGTCACGCTATAAGTTCCATAGGTTCCTCTTTCCATAGCGGTAACTGCCTTATGTGCTTCTCTGGCATCCACGAAAACATATTTTGACGCAAGTTTTTTGCCCAGATCTTTTGCCACTACATCTGCCTTAATTGCAGAAACCAGTTTTTCTTTGGAAACGGCTTCATTGTAGGTCAGTGTCTTTCGCTTCAGGCTGATGGATGGTGCTTTCGTATCTTTTACGGTAATTATGATGCTCTTTTGGGTCTTGTTTCCTTTGGCATCTTTTGCGGTGTATGTAATCTTATATTTTCCGGTCTTTGCCGCATTGACTTTTCCGGAAACGGTAAATTTAAGGGTCTTTCCTCTGTAATCAGAAGCTTTCACTCCCTTTTTGAGGTCTACTTTACGATTGGTTCTCTCGATGGTTTTATTCGCGATTCCCTTAATCGTCGGACGGAGTTTCAGCCATGGATTTCTCGGATCCGGATCGGTCGGATCCCATCCGCGGTACGGACTGTTTACATCAATACGGATCGGGGTAGGTTTGCCCAGCGGTCCCGGATCTTTGCTGTCATAGATGGTTACTTTGGTTCCTACCGGGCAGTTGTCATAGATCCACTTGGCATCTTCCACATTCAGACGGACACATCCGTGGGATGCCGTCTGTCCCAGACGGTTATAAGAATTGTATGCCAGCCTGCTCGGGTCCTGTGAACTGTAAAACACAGAGTGGAACAGCACACCACCGTGAATACGGCTGCAATACTGTCCGTACACACCGCCCATAAGTGTATGCCAGCGGTATTTTGCCGGAATCGAAAATGTTCCTGTCGGGGTGGCATTGTTGACACCGACAGAGCAGGCAAATGCTTTGACCGGTTTGGTATATTTGCCTTTGGAATCAAGTGCATATACGGTCACACAGTTCTGCTGACGATTGATTTTAATGTAATATGGCAGTTTTGCTGCCTGAGTTGTAACGGGTGTTCCTGCGAACACAAGCAGCATGAGTGCCGCCATCAATCCGCATAAGGTTTTCAAAATTCCCTTTTTCATGATAATCTCCTTTTCTCTCCTTTGTGAAAGGTATATAATATATCCTATACTATACTACTGAGGATATGATCGATGGATATCAATTATGAATTATACAAGGTTTTCTATTATGTTGCAAGCTCTCTCTCATTTTCGGATGCAAGTAAGAAGCTTTTTATCTCCCAGTCAGCGGTAAGCCAGTCTATCAAAACACTGGAACGCAAGCTGGGACAGCCGCTTTTTATCCGCAGCACAAAAAAAGTGCAGCTGACTCCTGCCGGTGCTCTGCTTCTGAAACATGTGGAACCTGCCATGAATCTGATCTCACGCGGCGAAAGCCAGCTTTTAGAATCCGGCTCTCTTGGTTTAGGACAGCTGCATATCGGTGCCAGCGACACGATCTGCCGCTATTTTCTTCTGCCGTATCTGCAGAAATTCCATCGGAAATTCCCGGATGTTCCGATTAAAATCACCAATGCCAGCTCGATGGGCTGTGTAGACCTGTTAGAGCAGCGCCGGGTAGATCTGATTATCACAAATTTTCCAAACCCGCATCTGAATCCTTCCTATATTCAGAAAACGGTTGGCTCTTTCTCGGATGTGTTCGTCGCCAATCCGGCATATTTTGATCTGGCGGACCGCATCGTTCCTTTCTCGGAGCTTGGCACCTATCCGCTCATGATGTTAGACCGCAAGAGCACAACGAGTGAGTTTCTGCACCACATTTTCCTGCAGCATCAGCTGGAACTGCTGCCTCAGGTAGAGCTCAGCAGCAACGATCTGCTTATTGACATGGCCCGCATCGGTCTTGGAATTGCTTTTATCCCGGATTTTTGTCTGAAACACAAGCCGGAGGATCTCTTTCTCGTCCGCACGCAGGAAACGATCCCGCAGCGGCAGCTGGTGGCTTCGTTAAACCCTACCCTTCCGGTTTCTGCCTCCACCGAAGAGTTTTTAAAGCTCCTCCCGGACGTCTGACCAGAACCGGCTCACTTCTTCCCGCAGCTGCGGCAGACCACAGACGCTTCTCTTTTCCCATTCTCTCGGAAAAAGCGCTCCGTATTCGCGCTGCAGGAAACGTTCATCCAGCAGAAGGATCACGCCGCGGTCCTCGCTGGTCCTGATCACGCGCCCTGCTGCCTGCAGGACTTTGTTCATTCCCGGATAGCGGAACGCATAGTCAAATCCGGACAATCCCCGCTCATCATAATAATTCTTTAAAATTTCACGTTCATCGCTGACCTGCGGAAGTCCGGTTCCCACGATGATGGCACCGATCAGCCGGTCGTTTTTCAGATCAATGCCTTCCCCGAAAATTCCACCCATCACACAGAACGCAACGAGTGTCCCCTGGCGCTCTTTTTCAAATTCTTCCAAAAACGCTTCTCTTTCGTGTTCTTTCATATTACTATGCTGCATCAGAATCTCGCACGAATCGGCCGCCTTCCCGGCAAAGACCTCATATACATCCTGCATCAGCCGGTAAGACGGGAAAAACACCATGTAATTTCCCTGCTGTGCTTCTGTGACTGCACCGATATAGTCCGCGATTTTTTCGTATTCTTTTCTGTTCCTCCGCGTATATTTTGTGCTCACATCCCGGCCAAATGCGAGAAGTCTCTGTGTCTGGGCAAACGTACTCTGCGCATAAATGGCATAGTTATCCTCGTCCGTGGAAAGTAGCCGCTTGTAGTATCCGATCGGCAGGAGCGTTGCGGAGAAAAAGATCGTGGAATTGCTTTTATCGATGCATTTCTGCAGATTGACCGACGGATCTACGCAAAAGAGCCGGATCCGGAACTGGCCTTCCTCCGTCATCTGGCTGTAGATCACGTAATGGTCATCCACCAGATCATAGATATTCAGGAAATTGCGCAGCGCAAAGTAAAAATCCAGCACCGTTTTCTTCTCCGGAAATTCCCGCGGTTTTTCCCAAAATTCATCCATCTGGGAGGCCAGCCGCATAAGGTGGAAGGTCAACGTTCCCACACTGTCCAGAATCTGGTAGTGCTCACACTCACGTTTCATTTCCAGCATGGCTTTGTTGCATTTGTCCAGGATACGGCAGATCGTACGGCTGTGCGCTTTCATGATCCGCTTCACTGCAAGCACGTCTTCTTTGTACAGATCGGCACTGTACATCTCCCTGCTGCGATCCACGAGGTTATGTGCCTCATCCACCAGGAACAGATAGTCTCCCTTTATCCCCTCCTGAAAAAAGCGTTTCAGATATACATTCGGATCGAATACGTAATTGTAATCACAGACAATATTGTCCGCCCAGGTTGCCACATCCAGACTCATCTCAAACGGGCACACCTGATATTCTTTCGCCTGCGCTAAAACTTCCTCTCTGGTAAACAGGTTGGATTTCTGCAAGAGATCAAACACCGCATCGTTCACCCGGTCAAAATGTCCCTTTGCATATGGACAGTTTACCGGGTTGCAGTCCATCTCTTCACACAGGCAGAGTTTTTCTTTTGCTGTAATCTGGATCACTTTGGCACGATAGCCCTGTTCTTCCAGCAGTGCGAACGTTTCTTTTGCCACAGTTGCTGTGATGGTCTTTGCCGTGAGATAAAAGATCCGGTCTGCCAGCCCTTCTCCCACTGCTTTTACCGCCGGAAAGATTGTGGAAATTGTTTTGCCCACACCGGTCGGTGCTTCGATAAACAGATTCTTTCCCCGCAAAATTGTACGATAAACATCTGCAACCAGCTTCTTTTGCCCTTCCCGGTACGGAAATGGAAACTCCAGTCCATGAATGCTCTCCTGCCGCTGTTTTTTCCATGCAATCTGCCAGTCCGCCCATTTCCGATAATCTTCGATCAGATGGCCAAACCACACGGTCAGTGTCTCATAATCGAAAATTTCCCGGAAATACCGAATTTCTTCCGTATCCAGATTGCAGTAGGTCATCTGCACGCCGATCCGCTCCAGACGGTTCTGTTTCGCATAGATATACGCATAGCACATTGCCTGGGCTTTATGCACGTAGACCGGCTGTTCCATTGCCGCAACGTTTCTATATACACCCTTGATCTCATCGATGAAGCTGATTTCTTCTTCCGGAGGGATTTCCGCCGCAAACTCCATCTCCGGTTGCAGCACAGACTCCGTCGCAGCCGGCAGATCCGGCTGAAATTTTCCATAGGCGATTCCGTCTGCACGTCCTTCCACGACCAGTACGTAATCGTTGGCTTTCCATTCAATTTTCAGCGGTACTTCCGCCTGGTAGGAGGTGTCCATGCTTTTTTGAATTTTCCGGTGGATACGGCTGCCTTCCATCATGGCCTCTGCACTCGCCAGCTTTCCGGCACGATTATCGATATCTCCTGCCCGGAAAATAAACTCTACCAGATTTCTCACAGATATATGTAATTCCTGCATGTACACTTCCTTTCTCCCGCGGGTATTTTCCTGTTGTATGAAGCGGGTTTTTATTTGTTCCATTATTTTACAATAAAAAGCCCCGCTCCGGAATACGGAGCGGGACTTAAAGTTCCATAGTCACGATATTATAATTGTATTATGCCACTGCAAATTTAGCAACTACGTTTTCGAAATTTTCATTCTTTCCACCGTAGCAAACCTGAAGATTCTTTTTTACACCAAGTCCAATCATACCAAGCAATGACTTTGCATCAATGAATGTTCTGTCACATTTTACATCAATATCAAAATCACAACCACCCGCTGCACGTACAAAATCCTTAACTTCATCCATATCTGATAACCGAATTACTTTAACAGTTTCATACATAATCCAACACCTCTTTCTACCTTTAAACAACATACTTTTATTATCATCCCCAAGTTTAGAAAAGATTATGCCACTTTTTTTCTCATCTGTCAAAGTTGTGCAAACTTCGCATTTCTCCGGTTTTTCCTGCATAATGACGGTAATCGCGCAACCGTTTCCATCAGATTCTTACCGTTTTTTTTCGTGTATTTATATTTATACCTGCTATCTTATGCAATTTCTCCAAAAAATTGCCTTTCCAATGACCAAAACAAGCATTTTTTGATGAAAACTATTTTTATCAAAGTGGTTTCCCACTTTTTTTCAGAATATCCACATATAATTCTCCGATCGAACTGACCTTTATCCCCTTGTGCCGGATATAGCCGATCCGCATCTTTTCGCTCTCCGCCAAAGGCACTGCCGCATAATCATTTCCGTTTAATTCTTCACAGATAATCCCGGAACAGAGTGTATACCCATTCAGCCCAACCATCAGATTCAGCATGGTCGCCCGGTCATCCGCATGGATCATCTTCTTATATTCATAGGTACTTTTCATCTCTTCGGCAAAATAAAAGGAATTATTTTTCCCCTGTTCGAACACCAGACATGGATATTCCTGCAGTTCTTTCATGGAAATTACATCCCTTTGTGCCAGGGGATGTCCCTTCCACAGATATACATAGGTGTCGCAGGTAAACAGTTCTTCGAAGATCACATCATATTCTTTAAATATCTTCTGCAGAACAGATTCGTTAAATTTGCTCAGGAAGAGAATTCCCAGTTCACTTTTCATGTTGCGTACATTCTCGATCACCTGACTGGTCTGCGTCTCATGCACGGCAAATTCATATTCTTCCATTCCGACAGCCTTGACCACTTCCACAAATGCCTTGACCGCAAAGGTATAATGCTGCATGGACACAGAAAATTTCTTTTTGGATGCAGACGAAATATAACGGGATTCCAGCAAATGATACTGCTCCACGACCTGCTTGGCATATCCGATAAATTCCTCTCCCTCCGGTGTAAGCACGATTCCGCGGTTTGACCGGATAAAAATGGTGATTCCTGTTTCTTCTTCCAGTTCGCGCACAACCGCAGACAGATTGGGCTGTGAGACAAACAGTTTTCGGGATGCTTCGTTCATGGAGCGGCTTTCTGCAATCGTAATTACCTGATGTAACTGCTGTAGGGTCATAGGTCTTACCTCTTTTCCTTAAGCAAATGATCTGTTATATACCGGACAAGGATCTGAAGTATCCATGCAATCACAATGGAACTGCATACCAGCACCAGTTCGTAACGCAGATGGCATGTATGAAATGCTGCTCCCTTCATAAATTTTCGTATGGTAACATGTACCAGATACAATTCCAGCGAATGAGCACCAAACCATTCCAGTATTCTTATAACCGGGCGCATAGATAACTGGGAAAAGATCCAGGCAATTCCCGCACAACATGAGATATTAAAAATTCCGGTCACATACCTTGCAAAAATAGGAGATCCACTTGGAAGCATGGTGAGCAAATAGCCGGATAACGCAAAAAGAATCAACCATTTCCAATAACTTTCCCTTTTTTCATAGCTGGATCTGCCATAAAAACAGCCCGCTATAAAAACAGGCAGACGAAGCAAAGCAATATTCACATTTCCAAACATATCTTTCTCATATAATGCAATTACAAGTGCTAATACTGTAATAGCACTTACAATAGAAAGCAGACGGATCTCTCCATCTATTGCGTCCCGTGCGCTATCCACAATCTGAAAAATATAGGGATAAATCAGATAGCATAACAGCATAAGGCCAATATACCAGTAAAGCCTGTCTCCATCACTGAAAAATGTGATAAATGTGAAGTCTTTTATGGCTTCTCCCCATCCTGTTTTATCTACACAGACATCCAGTAAAATATAAGAGGGTACGGCTACGATGCAATAAGGAATCAGGATTCTTTTTAATCTTCTTATGTAAAAACTTCTAACATCTGATCTTTTTTTCATGGAATAGTATAACCCCAGACCAGAAAAGAATAAAAATGCATCCACACTTGATGATGAAATATATCTCCAAAAGAAGGAAATCCAGCCACTAAAATGATAGGAGTAATAATGACAGTCATCCGTAAAATGAAAAACTATAATCAATATGATGGATATTCCCATTAACGCACCCCGATATTGCGAAAGCACGCTGTTATTTGTTTTTTTCATATAATTCTCCTTTATAAAAATTTAATTTAAATTACTATAAATAAAAAAACACCTAAACAGGTGTTTTTAAAGAGCAGGGGATGAGAGAATCGAACTCCCACCAAAGGTTTTGGAGACCCCTATC
>OLVO01000428.1_pt1 | contig 48873 bp, 21 predicted proteins | sample 1672571 | NCBI WGS metagenome assembly OLVO01 (sample SAMEA3136700, study PRJEB25190) | human gut metagenome | biome: human gut; feature: human-associated habitat; material: faeces | place: Austria | collected 2013
CAAGAAGTTAACTTCCTGTCGACAAACTCTTAACTTCCTGTGAAAGGAGAAATAGCAGATTTTTCGTTTTTCTTACACTGTGTGATTGGCAGGACGAATATATCGTCACCGTTGCAGTTATAGCAGGCTACATTTTCATGTTATGCGAGAAAAGTGTGTATGTGATGCGGATAAATAACGGATCATTCCCTCGTTGCGCATTTATCAGGCAAAGCTTTTCAAGTTTCTTTGCCTCCATTGTATTTAGTAAACTGAGAGCACTGTCTGGTGTGGCAATATGTACTTTCAAAACGTGTTTGAGAGTGTATATTGAATCAGAAGTAGCGTCAGCTTTTGCTTCAGCTGTTATGCATATAAATAGTATGCTGATACTCAGTAAACATGAAAGGGCATATCTCATTTTGTGTGATAATTGAATAGTTGATTTGTTTGGAGTCAGACATGGATAACTGCCCCGTCCAACAATTTCAGATACAGTTCTATCGCCTCTTCTATCTCCTGAATGAAAATGAACTCATCTGCCGTATGGGAACGGCTGCTCTTTCCCGGTCCCATTTTCAAAGAAGGGAATGACATCAGAGCCTGGTCGGAAAGGGTAGGGGAGCCGAAAGGTACACGTCCCATGGCAACGGCACGTTGCACTATCGGGTGCTGCTCTTCCACATGAGAAGAACTTAAACGAAACGAACGTGCTTTGGCCTCGCAGGTAATGTGTTTTTGTATTTCTGCAAATAGTTCCTGATTGCTGTAACACTCGTTGCTGCGGATATCTACCACAAAGGTACAACGGTCTGGGATTACATTGTGTTGCGTGCCTGCATTGATCTGCGTTACACTCATCTTTACAGGACCTAATAGTGGAGATACTTTTTCAAAATGATGGTCGCGGAACCAGGCGATATCTTCCAATACCTTATATATGGCATTGTCTCCTTCATTTCGTGCGGCATGTCCGGCTTTCCCGTAAGCGGTCACGTCCAGTACCATTAATCCCTTTTCCGCAATGGCAGGTTGCATTTCGGTAGGTTCACCTACAATAGCAAAATGGATCGGAGGAAGTTCAGGCAATACGCATTCGATGCCCCCTTTCCCGGAAACTTCTTCTTCGCAGGAAGCGAGATAGATGAGATTATACTTCTGTGTGGTACGGCAAAGATGCAGAAAGACTTGCAACAGACTGACGACACTTGCTCCGGCATCATTACTACCTAATCCATATAATTTCCCGTTACTTTCCATGGTAGGTGTAAACGGATCTTTCCGCCAGCCGTTCACAGCTTTCACGGTATCAATGTGTGAATTCAGTAACAAGGTAGGCTTATTTAAGTCGAACATCGGACTAAGACACCATACGTTATTGCCTTTTCGTCCGGTTGCCATGCCTTGCAACTCTATATAATTCTGTAGATAATCAGCTGCTTTTTCTTCGTCGCGGCTAAGAGAAGGGATGGCAATCAGAGACTTAAGAACTCCGGTTGCTTCAGAAACCATTGTAGGTATATCGTAAGTCATATCTCAATCAGTTAAATTATTGGGATGCAAACTTACGGATAAATACTGAAATATGCTTAATTAGTAGGATGAAAATACCCCTTCCCCTCGTTGATGCCGATGAATAAAGAAGCTCGAAGGTGTAAGAGGAAGGTGATGAAAAGAAAAAAAAGTGTGATAGGAAGAAGTGGTTGAAAGAAAGTTGAGTGGACGTTATAATCATAAGCGATTAATTGCGGATAGTAAAAAGGAGACTATTTCGATTTCTTTAGATATGGTTCACTGAGTAAATGCTAAATATTCATAGGTATCGTACAAGAATATGAATCTTTTTGGAAAAACGGTGGAATATCGTCATTTAATTGATGAAAAACCACCGTTTTTTATAGCACAATTCATTTACTTTTGTACAAAAGATATATTTTTGTACAAAGTAAAGCTTAATAATATGAGAAAATGTGCTGTAATGTTTCTGCTCATAGGACTTTTTTCTATATATGCAGTAGCGAAGGATTTTAAAATATTGGATACTTCTAACGGTTTGCCGGACAATACAGTTAAGTGCATTGCACAAGATTCACAAGGATTTATCTGGATGGGTACCTTCAATGGTTTATGCAGATTTGATGGATCCAATTTTATTGTTTATAGGCATAATTCACTTACAGAGAATTCTCTTGCAGATAATCTTGTTGAATCTTTGCTGGCAATTGATAATTGTTTATGGATAGGAACAGGAAATGGATTGAATTATTATTCATTAGAGGAAAACAGATTTTATTCTTGTTCTTATTTGACTGCATCCGGTGAGAAAAGGCCAATGAATATTTTTATCAGGAACATTATATCTTGCAATGGGCGGATTTTAGTATTAACTGCTGATAATGAATTATTAATTCAAGAAAAAGAACAAACATTTACAATATGCGATTATGGCAAAAATATAGTTTGGTTAGCTATTGCGAACTATAAAGATGATTTATTTTTTGCATATAGTACTCAAGGATTATATGTGATAGATTTAAAGAAACAGATTATCGTGAGTCATTGTCCATCAAATAGTCATATGTTGAATTATAGCACCCTCTATTATAGCAAAAATCAAGAGACGGTTTATTTAGGAGCTGGCATTGGATATACTGGAAAAGCATTTAAGGTGGCTTCAGATATAAATATTCAAGAACAAGAATCTTTCTCATTATCGGCAGTAAAAGCAATAGTAGACTATGATGATGGAGTCTTATTTGGAACTGATGGCGGTGGAATGGTAAAGTTGAAAGATGGAATTTTTATCCATTATACTCCTAAAAATAGCAATATTAGCAGCGATGCAATTCATTCTTTATTTGTAGATAAAGAGGATTGTCTATGGATAGGTACTTACCGTGGTGGACTGAATTTGTATTCTCTTTATTACAACTGGTTTCATTCGTTGACGATGAAAGAAGGCTCGTTATCTCACAATGTCGTTACTGCCATTCATCCAGAGTCAGATAAGATCTATATAGGATTAGATGGTGGTGGGCTGAATATTTATGATCGGGCTACGGGTAGGATAGCGGTATATTCTCAACAGAATAGTAACATTGCAGGTAACAATGTCCTTTCTATTTGTGGAAATGAGAAATGGCTTTGGTTGGCTATCTATGAAAAAGGCTTATGTCGTTTTTCTCGCACAACTCATACTTTTAAGAATTATGATTTATCTTCTTTGGATAGTAAGTTCAATTCTAATCAAATTTGGGATCTTCAGCAAGATGAAGAGGGAAATATATGGATTCTAGGGTCTGTTGTTTATGTCTTCAATCCTGACAGCGAATCATTCATATTAATAGCGGGTATTCATGATGCTTCAAGCCTTGTATTCGATAATGAAAAAGTTTGGATTAGTACCACCCATTCCGGATTATATAAGCTTGATAAGAAGAGCCGTAGAATTTGTGAACATTACCACAAAGCATCAGAAAAACTTGCTTTAGAATCCAATTCTATCCGTTATATGTTCATGGACTCTAGTGGTAATTTGTGGTTAGCAATGGAATCGGCTGTACTTTGCAAAATGAATGAGCGGAAAAATGAAATCATCACTTATGCGAATCAACGTAAATTAATGGGCAATAAAGTTGTCTGTATGCAAGAAGACCGTTTGGGCTACTTATGGATGGGAACATATAATGGACTGTATAGGTGTGATGTCAATAATAATTCTTTTATTCATTTTGGCGAAATGGATAATTTAAGAGCTGGACAATTCAATTATCATGCATGTGCGCAAGATAGTGATTTTATTTATATGGGTTCTACAAAAGGAATGTTTTGGTTTAAACCTGAAAAAATCCAATATTCCCACCAAGTTAGTCCTGTCTACTTTACAAGTTTGGAGTTGTTAAACGAATCACAAAAGAAATATCATTTATTTGGGACTAAAGGTGAAAAAATTACATTGCCTTACAATGAGAATTTCTTCACAATACGTTTTTCTGTTCCTGAAATGCTTACACCTGATAAGATAAATTTCTTATGCTACATGGAAGGCTTTGAACAAGGATGGCAGGAAATCGGAATGGAGCGGCAAGTATCATATACTAATATTCCTCCAGGGGAATATTTTTTCTATGTAAAGTCAACTGACAGTTCGGGAAAATGGAATAATGAACTGTCGTGCTTACGTATCGTTATCACTCCTCCTTGGTGGCAAACTGGTTGGGCGTGGTGCTTATGGATATTATTTATATCAGGAGCGGTCTTTTCGATTTTTTGGTTTTATCGGCGCGAATTAAACATCCAGCATCTGGTTCAGCTGAAAGAAATAGAGAAAGATACAGCTCGCAATATCAATGAGGCCAAACTTCAGTTTTATACCAATATAACCCATGAATTGCGTACACCTATTTTTCTGATAACTGCTCCTTTAGAAGAATTAATGGTGGGAAGCAAACATGTTGTATCGGTACCGAAGTCTTATTTGATAAGTATATATCGAAATGCTATGAAATTAAATAAACTGATAAGCAGGATGATTGATCTGCGAAAGCTGGAATCGGGGAAGTTAAAGCTTGAATTGCGATGTCAAAATGTTGTCTCTTTTTGTAAGGATTTGATTTCTGACTATGAAGCCTTGTGCCAACAAAAAAATATTATATTTCATTTTCTACCTGCCAAAACGATTATCAAATTGGATTTTGATGCGGACAAATTGGAAATTATACTTTCAAATCTGATATCTAATGCTTTTAAATATACGCCTGAAGGGGGAAAAATTGTATTGTCGATTGATGAAAAAGAAAATCATATTGTCTTTGCAGTAGAAGATAATGGTATAGGTATCCAAAAAGAGTTTCAGGAAATGATATTTGAACGCTTTTTCCAAATAAACTCTTCACGGATGGTTTCGACAGGTGACGGTATTGGTCTTTCTTTTGTGAAGCATCTGGTAGAGCTACATGATGGTACGATATGTGTAGAGAGTGAATCGGGGAAAGGGTCGAAATTTATATTTACCATACCTTTGCGTGAACATACTGAAGCATTGCATGATGCGGAAGTAGTGATTGTTCCTCTTGCAGAAGTAAACAAACGCCATGTAGCTGAAGTGCAGGTCGCATCTCCTACCGCGCCTTATACAATATTGTTGATTGATGATGAACCTGAAATTTTGGAAATACTTGAGCGTTCGTTAGTGGAAGACTTTAGGATTCTGAAAGCCAATAATGGTATGGATGGATTGGCATTGGTACGAGGGCAACTACCGGATTTGGTGATTTGTGATGTAATGATGCCAAAACTTGATGGCATGGAGTTTTTGAGTTTGATGAAAGGAGATAAGAAATTGTTGCATATTCCAGTCATTATGCTGACAGCGAAGACTACAGAAGAAGATCAGATGGTAGCATTCAACAGTGGTGCGGATGCCTATCTGACGAAACCGATTTCTTTGAAATATCTCCGTAATAGAATAAACCATTTATTGGCTCGAACAGAATCGGTAGCTGTTACCAATGTGCTAACGGGAACTGAAAAGAATTATACGAAAGAAGAACAGCGTTTTCTTTTGAAGTGCAAAGAAGCGATTGAGGAACATCTTATGAATTCTGAACTAGGTGTTGCCTTTTTAGCTGAAAAATTGGGTATGAGTGATTCTTCTTTCTATCGAAAAATAAAAGCAGTAACAGGTATGAGTGGAATTGAATTTATTAATGAATATCGTATATTTAAAGCTGTTCAGTTATTCAAAAGTGGTGAGACCAATGTGAACTCTGTATGTGTAAAATGCGGCTTTAATGACAGTCGAAGTTTTCGCGATGCTTTCAAGAAGAAAATGCATATATCGCCTAAACAGTACGTGGTACAACTCTTTTCAAGTGAAAAATGGAATAACGAATAATCAAATTTGATGTTTTACTCGATATTAGATTATATTGGTGCTTTTCTTCCTTTATTTAACGTATTTCTTCCCTTTTTGAGGCTAGTATAGGTCTACTTTTGTGCAGTCGACAGGCGAAAGCTCTGCCGTTATTTACTAATTTATTCTAATATTATGGATGTTAAATTTGAAATGTTGAATGAAAATCTTTTTGCCTTTCGAGGAAAAAAGGCAAAGAAACTAGGAATGGCATTAGGGCTGTTTTTATTCTCTACTTTGCCGTTGGAAGTGAAAGGCCATGAGGATGCTATGTATGGGAAAGAAAATCTCGTAACAGAGCAAGTTGCTAAAAAGAAAGTAACAGGTGTGGTGGTAGATGATTTAGGAGAGCCTCTTCCTGGTGCTACTATCCAGATTGCTGGATCCTCTGGAGGAATAATAACCGATATTGATGGTAAGTTTTCCATTGAGGTATTGCCTACAGATAACTTGGTTATATCTTATATAGGTATGGAGTCCCAAACTATATCTGTTGGAAAAGAAAGAACTTTTCATGTGAAAATGGTGCAAAAAGCTGATGAATTGGATGAGGTAACGGTTGTAGCCTTTGCTAAACAGAAGAAAGAGAGCGTATTGGCGTCAGTAACTACAGTGAAAGTAGGTGAGTTAAAAGTTCCAAGTAGTAACTTGACAACAGCACTGGCAGGTAGAATGTCTGGTTTGATTTCTTACCAATTGAGTGGCGAGCCTGGTAAAGATAATGCCAATTTTTTCATTCGTGGCATTACGACGTTCTCGGAAGAGGCACGTAACCCACTGATTTTGATTGATGGTGTAGAATTGTCTGCTGATGATTTGGCTCGACTTAATACAGATGACATCGCTTCTTTCTCATTGATGAAAGATGCTACTGCAACGGCTCTTTATGGTGCTCGTGGTGCAAATGGAGTTATTTTGGTGACAACCAAGGAAGGTAAAGAAGGTAAAGCTAAACTCTCTATACGTCTTGAAAACTCGTTTTCATCACCCACTCAAAACTTAGAGTTGGCAGACCCCATCACATTCATGAAATTGGCTAATGAGGCTACACTGATGCGTAATCCCCTTGCTTCAGCACCTTATTCAAGCAGAGATATTGCCATGCGTCAAGAAGGAGTTAATCCTTATGTGTATCCTACAGTTGATTGGATGGATATGTTGTTTAAGGATGTCGCCATGAATCAGCGTGTTAATATTAACTTGAGCGGTGGTGGTAAAGTGGCACGCTATTATGTTGCAGGTTCGTTTACTAATGATAATGGAGTGCTTAATGTAGATAAACGTAGCAGCTACAATAATAACATCAATTTGAAGCGATACCTATTGCGTTCCAATGTCAATATCAACGTTACTCCAACCACAGAAGCAATTGTACGATTGCATGCTACATTTGATGATTATTCTGGACCATTGGACGGAGGTGATGCTTTATATAGTAAAGTGATGCAAAGTACTCCTGTTGCTTTTCCTGCTTATTATTTGCCGGATGAAGCGTATAGCCATGTTAAACATATCTTATACGGTAATACATCTGCAGGAGATGCTGTAAATCCTTATGCTGATATGACAAAAGGATACAAAGAATATTCTACCTCTCTTATGATGGCTCAGATAGAATTAAAGCAGAAACTTGATTTTATTACCAAAGGTTTGGCATTTCGTGCCATGATGAATACATCGCGTTATGCCTATTTTGATACTCGGCGTACGATGAAGCCTTATTACTATCAAGTAGCTACTTATGATCGTATAAAGGATATATATACGCTAGCTCCTATTAATAAAGATGGTGAAGAGTTCTTAAGCTATGAGAATGGTGATAAGAATGTGAATAGCACGATGTATATGGAAGCTGCCTTATCATATGACCATAATTTTGAGAAGCATGGGATCAGTGGCCTTTTGGTGTATCAGATGCGAAATTATATGAATGGAAATGCAAGCACGTTACAATTGTCACTCCCTCATCGTAATTTAGGGTTGTCCGGGCGTTTTACTTATAACTATGATTCACGTTATTTTGCGGAATTCAATTTCGGTTATAATGGTTCAGAACGTTTTTCTCAGAAAGAGCGTTTTGGTTTTTTCCCTTCAGCGGGTTTGGGGTGGTTGGTTTCCAATGAAGCTTTTTGGGGAGACAATATAAAGAAAGTAATCAATAAACTAAAATTTAAGGCTACGTATGGGGTTGTCGGTAATGACCAAATTGGTAATTCAAATGATCGTTTCTACTACTTGTCTCAAATAGAGCCTAATAATAGTAGTTATTCTTATAGCTTTGGAACAGAAAATGGCTATACTGTCAATGGTGTAGGAATTACCCGTTATGCTGATCCCTATATTACTTGGGAGACTGCATACAAGCAAAATTACGGAATAGAGTTGGGATTATTGGGTGATTTTGAGTTGCAAATTGATTATTTTCGTGAGACCCGTAAGAATATCCTTCAAAGTCGTGCGGATATTTCTACTACGATGGGGCTTACAGCGACACCTAGTGCTAATATCGGAAAAGCCTTTGGACATGGTCTCGATATTTCGCTGGATTATCAGCATTCTTTCAATAAGAATTGGTGGATTACAGCTCGCGGAACATTTACTTACGCTTCCAGTAAATATAAGGAATTTGAGGAGCCAGCCTACATCGATACTCCTTGGCGACGCCATGTTAATCAGAAGTTGAGTCAGCAATGGGGACTGATAGCGGAACGTCTTTTTGTGAGCGAAGAGGAAATAAAGAATTCGCCCAAACAGATGTTTGGAGACTATATGTCAGGAGATATTAAATATAAGGATATTAACAAGGATGGTATTATTGATGATCGTGATAAAGTGCCTATTGGCTATCCAACAACTCCAGAGATAAATTATGGTTTCGGATTTTCCACTGGTTATAAGAATCTTGATTTTTCTATTTTCTTCCAAGGATCAGCTCGTTCTTCTTTTTGGATAAATGATTATAGCAGCATTTCCTCTCAACAATGTATTACTCCGTTTATCCAGCAGAATGGAGGTGGACAATTATTGCAAGCTATTGCAGACAGTTATTGGTCTGAAGAAAATCGGGATCTTTATGCTTTTTGGCCTCGTTTATCTAATACGGAAAATAAAAATAATGCACAGAAAAGTACTTGGTGGATGCGTGATGGAAGTTTTATACGCCTAAAATCATTGGAAATAGGATATTCATTACCCCAATCTTTGGTAAAAAAAGCTAGTCTTTCCAATGTACGTATTTATTTGAGTGGAACAAATCTGTTGTGTTTTAGTAAATTCAAATTATGGGATCCTGAAATGGGGGCTACTGGCATGGGGTATCCACTGCAAAGAGTCTTTAATCTTGGCTTAAATATAGATTTTTAATACATAAACCTATTGTGTAATTATTTAATAGTAGATAAAATGACAACTTTGAAGAATATAATATTTGTCATAGGAATAGCAGTCCTATGTTCTTGTTCTGATTATCTGGATGTAGTGCCTGATAATACTCCGACGCTTGATCATATTTTTTCAGATAGATCAAATGCAGAAAGTTTTCTCTTTACTTGTTACAATTCAATGCCAGGCAATGAGGATGTTACGTCTAATCCTGCTTTTTTTGCTGGAGGTGAGGCTGTTTGTCCGTTGGGGTCAGGCTACTTATGGCATTCTTCAGATTGGAGTGATCTTGTGGTTCCTGCTTTTCGCATTTTAAGTGGAGAGCAAAATACCAATAGCCCTCATAATAATTATTGGGATGGAGAAAGAAATGGTAAAAATTTGTTTATAGGAATACGTAATTGTAATATTTTCCTAGAAAATATAGATAAACCTATTGATTTGACGGAAAGAGAAAAGAAACGTTGGATTGCTGAAGTGCGTTTCCTAAAAGCCTATTATCACTATTGGCTGTTTCAAATGTATGGGCCGATACCTATAACTGATAAGAATATCCCTGTAAATGCTTCTCCAGAAGAGGTAAGGGTATACCGTGATCCAGTGGATGATGTTGTAAACTATATTGTTTCTGAGTTGGATGCAGCCTCTGCAGATTTGCCGGAGACAATAGACAACCCATTGAGTGAGATGGGGCGTATTACGAAACCTATTGCATTGGCTGTAAAAGCAAAGATTCTAGTTTTGGCTGCTAGTCCTCTGTTTAACGGCAATGACGATTATAAAAATCTTACGGATAACCGTGGAGTAAAACTTTTCCCGCAGGAATATGATAAGGAAAAATGGAAACTTGCAGCAGATGCAACGTTGGAGGCTATTCAAGCTGCAGAATCTGCAGGACATAGACTTTACTATTTCCAAAATTTACGTAATCTGAAAGATTCTACAGTTAGAAAAATGAATATTCGTGGTGCAGTAACAGATAATTATAATTTGGAAATTATTTGGGGAGCAGCTCCCAAAGCAGACCATATACAAAGATCATCTATGCCATCGGTTAGTAATGAGTACTCCACTACCATTAATTCGGAAATGGCTATTCCTTTAGATATAGCAGAAGAATTCTATTCCAATAATGGAGTACCAATCAACGAAGATAAGTTTTATGATTATGCTGACCGTTATAAAATACGTAAAGCTAAAACTGAGGACAGATTTTATATTAAGGAAGGAGAGGAAACAGCCGGTATAAATTTTGATCGTGAAGTTCGTTTCTATGCTTCACTCGCTTTTGATCGCAGCATTCTTTATGGTGCAGGAATACTGACTGATGTGGGAGCTACCCAGGATAATATGCCCCATTATATAAAAGCACGTTATTCGGAGTACGCTGGTAAACGTAGTTCGGATTGTTATTCATTGACCGGATACTTTCCAAAAAAACTGGTGCATTGGGAGTCAGCTTTTACTGATCCAAAAAGTTTTAGTACGGCTACTTATCACTTTCCCATCATTCGTCTTGCTGATCTTTATTTGCTATATGCAGAAGCGTTAACGGAATATTCGGACGATATAAATGGCAGAGTATATACTTTCATTAATGCTGTTCGAGAAAGAGCTTCGTTGGAAGGAGTGATAGAAAGTTGGGAAAAATATTCCAATAATCCAGACAAGCCTAAGAATAAAGCTGGATTGCTTGACATTATTCATCGTGAACGTTTGATAGAATTAGCTTTTGAGGGACAACGTTTTTGGGATATGCGTCGTTGGAAGACACTGGAAGAATATGTTAATCGCCCATTTAGAGGGTGGAACATTAATGGGGCAGATGCTGAGGAATATTATCAAATTCGTACGGTTCTGAATACTTCTTTTGGCAGAAAAGATTATTTGTGGCCTATCAAACAGTCCTCTTTGGATAAGAACTCCAATTTGGTACAAAATCCAGGATGGATATGATTAGTAAAAATATGGACTATAAATTATAAAATAAGAGATTATGAAGAATATGTTTATATTATTGACCTTTGCTATATTGTTGCAGTCTTGTGGAGATGTTAAAGTAGAACCGTTTTTTACAGATAGTACAGCTCCGGGCAAGGTGGAAAATGTGGTAGTGCAAAATATATCTGGTGGAGCTATGCTTTCCTATGAGTTGCCTAAGGATGAGGATTTGCTTTTTGTGGAAGCACGTTATGAGTTGAAAGGAATTGTACGTAATGTTAAAGCATCGTGTTTTGAATCAAAGCTAATCATAAGAGGCTTCGCAGATCAAGAGGAACATGATGTACAACTTTATTGTGTAGACAGGAATAATAATTATTCAGAACCAGTATCGGTTAAATTTAAACCGGAAGAAAATACTGTATTTGCGATAAGTAGATCTATAAAAATGAACGGTGGAATTGGAGGAATAGATATTTCGTGGGAAAATGAGTTGAAAACTATTATAAATCTATTGTTTTATGCAGCCAATGAAGAAGGTCAGTTGCAATTGGTGGAGGTTTTGGCTAGTGATGTAGCTAAGGGAGCGTTTAGTTTACGTGGCTTTGATGATCAAGAACGTCGTTTTGCGGTAATGGTAAAAGATAGGTGGGATAATTATTCAGATACAATTTCAGGTTACTTCACACCACGTTTTGAACAACTCATTCCCAAAGCTGGATACAAACGGTTTAAATTGCCTGAAGATAATACTACTGATTTTGGAGGCTATTGGTTCTGGGAGAAAATGTTTGATGATGTTGCCGGAGTAGACAACAATGGATATCATGCGTCATCTAACGGTACCGGACATGGAGTGTATTTAACAATTGATTTGGGACATCAGGTAGAGTTGACGCGCTATATGCTTTGGCAACGCGGTGGGGAGTGGTTTTATAGGCAGAACAATCCAAAACGCTGGAGAGTATATGGGCGTGCTGAGAATCCGGAATTGATTTATTCGGAGCATCCAATTTCTGATGTAGAGTATTGGGAAAATGGTTTTCGTGATGATACAAAGAATTGGACGCTGTTGATGACCTGTCGAACAGAAAAACCGTCTGGTTTTGATAATCCGAATATTACAGATACGGATAGGGAATATGCATTTTTGGGACATGATTTCCTTTTTGCAGAAGAACTTCCAGCTATGCGGTATTTGCGATTTACTATTGATGAGACATGGGGAGGTGGTAATTTGTTCAATTGCAGTGAGATGGCTTTCTATGGGAAAATAGTAGATGAGAATGAATAGGTATAATAAATTGATATGAAAATGAAAACAGATAAGATATTAGTATTAGCTTTGGCTTTACTTAGTTCTTTTATTGGAACTTCATGTAGCGATATGTCAGATGTTTATAAGGAGTACCTAAAGCAAGGTGAATATGTTTATATAGGTATTGCCGATTCGTTGACAATTTTGCCGGGTAATTGCCGGGCTAAGGTCCGATGGAAATTGAATGCGGATCCTAAATTGCAAGATTGTGTATTAAAATGGAGCGAGAATGATTCGGTGGTTATTCCCATTGAGAAAGTAGGAGAGCAGTGGATGGAAACCATAATTGCAGATTTACCGGAAGAGAGTTTGTTGCTTACAGCTTATACAAGAGATATTTATGGGAATATTTCATTGAAAACCGAAAAATCACAAGCTATTTACGGCCCGACTTATATTTCTAATTTGAGTGCGCGGAAGATTACTGATATTGAGGCTATTGATGCTGAAAATCTAACAATTAAATGGAATAGCTTGGATAATTGTGTTGGTGTAAATCTGTCATATACCAGCCAGACTGGGGAACAGAATCAATATTTTGTTGCGGCAGATGAACTGGAGACTACATTGTATGGTGCACAATTGGGGAGTGAATTCAGTTATGTAACTCTTTTCCGCCCAACAGAAAATTGTATTGATATTTTTGAAACGTCTGCGCCTCATGTGATGTCTTTCCCTTCCGGATATTTACTTGATCGCACAGGATGGGCTGCCACAGCTTCGAGTGATGCATCTCATAAAAATGATGGAGGCAAAGCAGAACAGCTTCTTGATGATAATTTGGATACATTCTGGCATAGTAGCTGGGACCCTGATGAACCATTACCTCATTGGGTGCTGATTGATATGAAGGATGAGTATCTAATAACTGAGGTTACTGTCCATAAAAGGAAGGATAACGCAGATTGCAAGAAAATTGAAGTTTATTTGAGTATGGATGGAAATAAATTTGAACAAGTTGGTGCTCTTGAATATCAAAATACGGCATCTCCTAATAGCCTCACTCTTACGCTTGAAGAACCTATAGAGGCTAAATACCTTAAATGCGTAATAACTGAAAGCTATAGAGCGCCCTTTGTCAGTTTGTCAGAAATTAAGGTTTTTGGGAGGCCTAAAAAATAGTTTTCCATATAATGTTTTCAGATAACATTGATTTTTAGATTATATTTTCAATGGGTTTTGTCAAGTAGAGGACATCTCTAAATAAAAGATTTGTCCTCTATTTGTTTAATTATTTAATAATAAGTATGAAACAGTTTCTTTTTTTATTAGTAATATTAGGAGCTATCGAACATTTACAGGCTTCTCCTATCCGCAGAATAGATAATATTAATCGTGAGTGGAAATTTGCGCTTGGTGATTACAAACAGGCCGCACTACCTGTTTTTGATGATGAAGGGTGGGAAACAGTTGGGTTGCCTCATTCTTTTAGTATTCCATATTTTATGTCAAATGACTTTTATATGGGGTATGGGTGGTATCGTAAACTGTTGAATTTTACAAAAAAGGAACTGGAAAAGAAACTTTTTTTGGAATTTGATGGAGTTTTTCAAGAGGCAGAACTTTTTGTTAATGGAAAACTGATAGATACTCATGTAGGTGGATATACTGGCTTTTCTATTGATATATCAGACGCTGTAACAGTTGGCGACAATTTAATAGCTATACGAGTAAATAATCTGTGGAAACCGGATATTGCACCTCGTGCAGGAGAACATGTCTTTAGTGGTGGTATTTATAGAAATGTACGTTTGGTCATTAAATCACCAACACATATTGACTGGTACGGTACTTATGTGACAACACCAAGTTTGAGCAAGAATCAAGGCTTATCTTCTGAGGTGAAAATAGAGACGGAAGTGCATAATCAATCCGAAGAGGATGGTATTTATAAATTGCTGACACAAGTCTTTTCCCCTGATGGTGAGATCGTGGCAACTGTAAATACCCAACTTTGTATTGCTGCCTCTTGCAGTATGAAGTTCGTGCAAACAACTGAACAACTGCAGAATCCGCAATTATGGAGTCCCTCTACTCCGGTATTATATAAAGTAGTTAGTAAACTTTATAAGGATAGACAATTGATAGATGAGGATGAAACGGCTTTTGGATTCCGTTGGTTTGAATGGACTGCAGATAAAGGCTTCTTTTTAAATGGTACACATTTGAAAATTAAAGGGGTTAATGTTCACCAGGATCAGGCAGGTTGGGGAGATGCAGTGACTGAGAGTGCTATGCATAGAGATGTAAAGATGATGAAAGAAGCTGGCTTCAATCTAATTCGAGGTTCCCATTATCCTCATGCACCTGCCTTTTCACGTGCATGTGATGAAGAGGGTATTTTGTTTTGGTCAGAGGCTCCTTTTTGGGGTATCGGAGGATTCAAGTCGGATGGCTATTGGAACTCTAGTGCATACCCGATAGATAAGAATGATGAAGCTGGGTTTGAGGAAAGTGCTTTGCAACAATTGGGCGAGATGATACGTATACACCGGAATCACCCTTCAATTGTAGTGTGGAGCATGTGCAATGAGGCATTCTTCTCTGTAGATGAAGCGATGCCGGGAGTGCATAGATTGTTAAAAAGAATGGTAGCTTTGTCTCACCAGCTTGACTCGACTCGTCCGGCAGCAATTGGTGGTGCGCAACGACCGCTTGGCGATGAACGTATTGATCGTATAGGTGACCTTGCCGGTTATAATGGCGATGGGGCAACACAGCCTGATTTTCAGAACCCTGGTATTCCTAATTTAGTATCAGAATATGGTAGTGTGACATCTGAACGTCCGGGAGAATATGCTCCGGGGTGGGGAGATTTGAAGCGGGATGATGGTTGGAAAGGTTATGCATGGCGTAGTGGACAGGCCATCTGGTGCGGATTTGACCATGGTAGTATTGCAGGTAGTGCTTTAGGTAAGATGGGAATTGTAGATTATTTCCGTATTCCTAAACGTTCATGGTACTGGTATCGCAATGAATTTGCCGGTATTGTTTCACCGGAATGGCCTGTAAAAGGAACAGGAAATGCGTTGAAACTGGAAGCGAGTGCCTCGTATGGAATTAAAACAGATGGTACGGATGATGTACAATTGTTAGTCAGTGTGCGGAATGATATGGGAAAGATTGTCAATCACTCTCCTGTCGTGACGTTGAATGTTATTTCCGGTCCCGGAGAATTTCCTACTGGAAGAAGCATCTCTTTTGCTCCGGATAGCGACATTCGTATCATTGAGGGGCAGGCGGCTATCTCTTTTCGTTCCTATTATGCCGGAAAAACAGTGATTGAAGCAACTTCGTCTGGATTAAAGAGTACACGCATTGAGATTGAATTTGAGGGTAAAAGCAAATATCGTCAAGGCAAGACACCGATTGTGGAGCAAAGACCTTATGTGCGTTTTGTCCGCGAAAAAGAGAAACGCGATTTGCAGACTTTTGGTCGGAATAATCCGACTTTTGCTAGTAGTAATGAGAATAGACATGCTCCGGGTATGGCAGCCGATGGCAACCTGCAAACTTACTGGAAATCATCCAATACAGATGAAGCACCTTATTGGATATTGGATACGGAAAAAAAACTGTCATTGTATGAGATACAGTTGTGCTTTCCGGAAGGACAACTTTCATCATATGTAGTGGAAGTTTCGAGTGACAAAATCACTTGGAAGAATGTGTCGGAAAATGCACAGAAAAAGGTTGATGAACTGAAGATCGTATTGGATGTTTCCAATCAAAATTTGACAGGACGTTTTGTGCGTTTGCTTTTTAAAGACAATAAAAAAGCTGTACTGTCGGAAATTGCAGTAAAGGGAGAGGTACTTGAATGATTACTTAAAATAGAAAAAGTGATATGATTTATAGAACGTTATTATCTATATTATTCTTGGCGTTTTCTTTTATATGTTCATCTAATGCGCTTGCCAATAAAGGAGATGTGCTATATATGAATAGACCGGCTACTAACTGGTACGAAGCTTTTCCGCTTGGCAATGGAAGAATCGGAGCTATGGTTTACGGAGGGATATTCAATGAACGTATTCAGACTAATGAAGATACTTTTTGGGCCGGAGGACCGAGAACGTTACAAAAAAAAGAAGGATGGAAGAATATCAAGCAGGTGAGAAAGCTGGTAACCTCCGGATATACATCAGAAGCGGAAGAGTTGATTAATTCAGAGATCTTGGGTCCTTATTGTCACTCTTATCTTCCTTTTGCAGATATCATCATGAGATTTGTTCCAGACATGGGTGAAGTGACGGAATACAAACGTGAACTGGATTTATCGACAGGAGTACTTTCTGTTTCCTATAAACTTAATGGAATTGATTTTCGGCGTGAGTATTTTATTTCTTATCCCGAACAGGCGCTTATGGTAAAGTTAAGTTGTGGGGAGAGAGTTTTGAATGTGGATATTGGGTTACAAAGCAAAATGAGGCATTTCAGTTCTGTTAATAAGAATGTTATCTATATACATGGACAAGCTCCTGAGATAATCTGGCCACATTATGAACAAAATGACGAGGTGTTGTATAGTGATACTTGTGGCATGCACTTTCAGGCGAGGTTGGTTGTTTCTGAATGTGATGGAGAATTGCAGAAAAATGGGAATTCTGTCAGCATTAGAAATTCCAAAAAGGCAGTACTTGCTTTCATTGCGGCAACTAGTTTTAATGGATTTGACAAAGATCCTGTGGCGGAAGGAAAAGATGTGGACAAGGTTTGCTCTGACTACCAAAAACATATCCAACAAAAAAAATATGACGAGATATACACTTCTCATGTTAAAGATTTTTCTGCATTATATAAACGAGTAGAACTCTTTTTGGGAGAAAGTAAAGAATGTGAGCGCCCGATAGACGAGCGTATAGCTTGCTACACTCCAGATGAAGACCCTGCGCTTACTGCTTTGTATTTTCAGTTTGGCAGATATTTGTTGATAAGTTCTTCCAGGCCGGGTACGCAACCGGCCAATCTGCAGGGGATTTGGTGTGATGACATGCAAGCTGCATGGAGCTGTAATTATACACTCAATTGCAATTTGGAAATCAATTATTGGCCTGTGGAGGTTACTAATCTTTCGGAATGTCATTTGCCTTTGATGCAGTTGATAAAAGAGGTTACTGTAGATGGAGCGAAGACTGCAAAGGCATTATATAATAGCCCGGGATGGACTGTTCATCATAATACGGATTTATGGCGAACTACTTGGCCGGTGGGAAAGTCCGGACAATGGGGAATATATCAGGCAGCACCTGCATGGTTGTGTCAGCATATATGGAATCATTATGAATATACGCAAGACGAGGATTTCTTACACGAATATTTGCCCATAATGGAGGGAGCAGCTCAATTCTATTTACATACTCTGCAACAGACCGATGAAGGGTATTGGGTGACAAATCCATCTGTGTCGTTTGAAAATATATATGTCAAGTCGGATACTACTAAGGGATGGGTGTGTCGAGGACCATCTTCAGATATGCAAATGATAAGAGTGCTGTTTGACAATATCCGAAAAGCGGAAAAAGAGTTGGGAGTAAGGAGTGCTGTCTTGCGCAAGATAAACAAAATATATTCCCGGTTGTCTCCACTTAAAATTAGTTCTCGCACCGGTGAGTTGCAGGAATGGTATGATGATTGGGACAACTATGATGACAACAATGGTCAAGTTGGACATGGATGGGGGCTTATTGCCTCCGACTTGATAACACTCCGTAAAACTTCGGATTTGGCTGCTGCTTTTCGTAAAACACTGGATAAGCGTAAGCCAATGTACCGAAGTAATGGTGGCAGTTGGACGGGCTCTTTTGCTGCTGGGTGGTGGGCGCGTCTGGAAGAAGCTGATAGTTTACAAAAAACGATGGATCGTCATTTTGAGCAGGCTGTGTATCCTAATCTGATGAGTCAGTTTCATAATTATTTTCAAATAGATGGAAATTTAGGATTTACTTATGCTATTTCTGAAATGTTACTTCAAAGCCATTCCGGAGAAATTAATATACTCCCGGCTTTGCCTTCAAAATACCCCAATGGCTATGTGCGTGGTTTGAAAGTGGCCGGTGACCATGAGGTGGATATTTATTGGGAAAAACATATTCCTACAAGAATAACCATTAAATCGCAACATGGTGGTGAACTGTTCGTTAGATACGGAAAGACTGTGAAACGATTTAGAATACAGGAAAAAGGAAGTCTTATGTTGAATGGGCAACTTGATATTTTGTAACTATATTCTTAATTTTAAATGCTATGTATATTCAGAAAAAATTATTGATAGTGTTTTTCTTTTCAGTATTTAGTCTGGGCTTGGGATTATTGTTAGCCTCGTGTGAGAAGAATAGTTTGGGGGAAATGAAATTATGGTATACACATCCGGCTACACATTGGATGACTTCTGCTTTACCTATTGGAAATGGAGAGTTGGGAGCTTTGTTCTTTGGGGGAATAGCTTGTGAACAAATACAGTTTAATGAAAAAACATTATGGACCGGTAGCTCTGTAATGAGAGGGGCTTATCAAAGTTTTGGTAATATATATATCAATTTTGAAGGGATTGATACATGTACTATAGATAAATATCATCGTGAACTCTCATTGGATGATGGCACAGGGCGGGTTCGCTTTTGTCAAAACGGGGTAGACTATCATCGTGAGTATTTTGCCAGCAATCCTGATAGTATGATTGTGATACGGATTTATACACTGAGGAATAAAGGAAAGTTGAATTTTACTGTCTCATTGAAAGATAGACATGAAGGAGTGACAACAGTAAAAGACGGTACTATCCTTTTGATACAGAATCATCTTGATTTGCTATCTTATGAAGCTCAACTGAAAGTTCTGAATGAAGGGGGGGATGTGTTGACAGATAGTAGCCAGATAAAAGTAAAAGGTGCAGATGCTGTGACTCTATTATTAACAGGAGCTACTAATTTTAATATATCATCGCCTAATTACATCGGTGAAACGGAGGAACAGTTACATGCCCGTTTGTCAAATCGTATACAAATGGGAGTAAAGAAAGGCTATGAAGAGTTAAGGGAAAGACATCTTGCTGATTATTGTCCCCTGTTTGGTCGTGTGAAATTTGATTTAGGTGAGTCTTTGCCGACTATTCCTACTGACGAATTGGTGAGAAAACATAAAGAGAGTCTTTATTTGGATATGCTTTATTTTCAGTATGGGCGGTATTTGATGTTGGCTTCATCGCGAGGAATGAATTTGCCCAACAATTTACAAGGAATATGGAATGCTGACAACACGCCGCCTTGGGAATGCGATATTCATAATAATATCAATATACAGATGAATTATTGGCCAGCAGAAACAGCTAATCTCCCAGAGTGTCATTTGCCATTTTTGGAATATATTGCAGAAGAAGCTATAGGTAGACCAGAAGGTCGTTGGCGGAAGATTGCGCAAGAAGAGGGACTTAGAGGATGGGCGGTTAATACACAAAATAATATATTCGGCTATTCCGACTGGAATATTAACCGCCCTGCCAATGCATGGTATTGTATGCATTTGTGGCAACATTTTGTTTATAGCAATGACTTGGAGTATTTGCAAAAAACGGCTTTTCCGGTTATGAAAAGTGCCTGTGAATATTGGTTTGACAGACTGAAAGTGGATAATAACGGACGACTGATTGCTCCAGATGAATGGTCGCCCGAGCAAGGATGTTGGGAAGATGGAGTGTCCTATGCCCAACAACTAATTTGGCAACTTTTCAGCGGAACAATGCAGGCTATAGAACTCTTGAGAAGTGAAAATATAAATGTTGAAGATATATTTGTTTCAGAACTGACCGACAAATTTCAAAAATTGGACAATGGTTTAGAAATAGGTTCTTGGGGACAGATAAAGGAGTGGAAAGAAGACAAGGAAAAATTGGACTTCCAGGGCAATGACCATCGTCATCTTTCGCAACTAATAGCTTTGTATCCCGGTAATCAGATATCTTATCATCGTGACTCTTTGTTTGCAGATGCTGCTAAAAAAACACTCCTGTCACGTGGAGATATGGGCACAGGCTGGAGTCGTGCATGGAAAATTGCTTGCTGGGCGCGTCTCTTTGATGGCGATCATGCGTATCACTTGCTAAAATCAGCACTTAGTCTCTCTACTCTAACAGTTGTTAGTATGAATAATTTCGATGGTGGTATATATGAAAACCTGTTTGATTCTCATCCTCCATTTCAAATTGACGGAAATTTTGGAGCTACTGCCGGTATCGTCGAAATGTTGCTGCAAAGTCATCGGAATTATATTCATTTATTGCCGGCTTTGCCTTTGGCTTGGTCAAATGGCAGTGTAGAAGGTTTGCGTGCGGAAGGCAATTTCACTATTGGTTTGAAGTGGCACAACGGGCACCTTATGGAATGCTCTGTCATTTCCGGTTCAGGAGGTGAATGTCGTATCTATTATCCAGATATTCGAAAGATGAAAATAAGAGACGATAAAGGAAGAGAGGTTTCAGTATCTTTTATTACTAACGAACAGATCTTATTTCCGACAAAGAAAGGGGAAAACTATATTATTGAAGCAATTTGAGATGATTACTGACAATATGAATATTCAAATTAAAGAATGACATGAAAAGACTTATTTTATGGCTGGTGACTGTGGTAGGCAGTTTATCGTTAAGTGCGCAAATTACTGAGCGTACGCGTCCTGAAGCGTGGAAACAGTTGGTACCTGGCGCTCGTTTTATGGATAGATTTTTACCTATGCCGGACGGAATAAAGAAATGGCACGTTTGGGGAACGGACAGTGTACAGAACCGTTATGTTGACAATGGCATTGAATTACCAGATATCTCCTTTTGGGGTGGGAATATACTAAAAACACCGGATGGAAAATATCATTTATATGTATGTGGTTGGCCGGAAAGTTCACCTAAAGGACATATGTTTTGGTTTAATTCCACTGTTTTTCATGCCGTGAGTAACAAACTTGCGGGACCTTTTAAAATAAAAAATTCTATTGGTAAGGGACATAATCCGGAAGCTTTCCGTTTGAATGATGGTCGCATCGTGGTTTATGTCATTGATGGATATTACATAGCCAATAACGAAGAGAGTCTTATATGGAATTATCAACAGTTCAATTTTGATGCACGTGACCGCAAAATCATTGAGGGACTTTCTAACTTGACGTTTACTACCCGTCCTGATGGTTCTTACTTAATGGTGTGCCGTGGTGGAGGAATATGGCTTAGTCGCGATGGTTTATCTGCATATAAGCAACTGACAGATAGGAGTGTTTACCCTAAAGTAGAAGGACATTTTGAAGACCCTGTAGTATGGCGAGATAGCCTTCAATACCATCTGATAGTAAATGATTGGCTGGGGCGTATTGCTTTTTACCAACGTTCTAAAGATGGGGTGCACTGGGTCACGGAGCAAGGTGAGGCTTATGTACCCGGTGTGTCTTTTCATAAGGATGGTGAAGTAGAACATTGGTTCAAGTACGAACGTCCCAAGGTGTTTCAGGACAAGTGGGGACGAGCGGAGCAGATGAATTTTGCAGTTATCGATACCATTAAATGGGAAGATCTTCCCAACGATAGCCACTCTTCCAAGAATATCTGTATACCGCTGAACAAAGGGCTGTTACTCTCTGTTCTCAATGATAAGCCGATAACATCTTCTACTAAACGTATTGAAGTAAGGATTAAGGCAGAGCAAGGTTTCAATCCTCATACCGATATTGATGTGAACTCTCTTCGTTTTGGTGCATTCACAGAAGTTAATTTTGGTTATGGATCTAAGGTCCTAAAAACTCGTCGGGAAGGTGATGATTTAATAGTTGTTTTTGAGGGAAAAGGCAGTGGCATCACCGCAGATGAATTTGCTCCGAAATTATTGGGACGTACCATTGATGGAGAACTGCTCTATGGTTATGCACGTCTTCCTTATGTAAACTATACTCCTTCGCTACTTTCAGCCCGTTGCCCCCAATACGATAAAAAAAGAAAAGCTCTGAAACTAAAAATAGAAAACTTTGGATTGTCTGCGTCTGAACCTTCAGTAGTTGAAATCAGATTGAATAACACTGTCATAGCCTCGGCTTCAATTCCTATACTTCTTCCTTATGACGAAATAGACTTGTTGCTTCGACCATCTACTTCTATAGACAAAAAGGTGCCCTATGAAGTTATCATCACTTGCCAGGGTAAGGAAGTAGAACGGATAAACTTTCAATAGGCAAATTCGCAGTTGTGGGGATGTGTCCGCATGGGACGTATCTCCACAACTGGCGTGATAGGTTCCTTTTTAAAAATATTTTATATTTTTAGAACATATAGCTCAAAGAAATCATCAGATTATTGTTTTTGTTATCTATGTGATCGGCGTTATCTATTAACCCCCAGTCATACCCGAAAGCAACTTGAAACTTTTTGCAGAATTCTACACCGAGTTTCAACCCGAGACCGAGATCAAAACGTTTCATGCCACCACCATCTTCATCGAAAACATTATCAGATGCATCCGACGATTCAGCTCCATCTACCTTAACCTTACCAAAGAGACCGATAGCAACATAAGGACCTGCATTGCCGAAAACGGCGAAATTTTCATTCACTGTATATTTATAACCCATGTGTACGGGAATTTCTAAATAGCAAGGATTATACTTGATATCGTAGGAACCAAGATTAACCTTGGCACCTTTTAGTGACAGTAGGGCGCCTAAATCCAAATATACTCCTTCGGCAATTTGTGGCAATCCCACTTCAGCCTTGACTCCGGCATGGAATCCTACTTTGCTACTGAATGCATCTCCGGAAAAATTACTGGAGTTCATACCGAGCGTTGCCCCCCATTTGAGGTTCTCTTGTGCATTTATACTCGTGAAACTTATTGCCAATAATGCGAATATTACTAAAATCTTTTTCATGTAATTAAGTCTTTAAATTGGTTTATGTAATTGTAAATATAAGGATCAAGTATGTTGGAAGAAGGCGTTGGATGACGCCTTTTTCTTATTCCTGATATCGTTAGAACATGAGTCCTAAGGAAATCATTAGGTTTCTATTCTTGCAGCCCATCAATTCCTCAGCTTCAATGAATCCGAAGTCGTAGCCGATGGAGAACTGATACTTCTTACTGATTTCTATACCTGCTTTCAGTCCCAATCCAAGGTCAAAACGTTTGAATCCGTCATCGCCAAACACGTTCTCTGATTCGGAAACCTTGGAACCTCCATCTACCAAACTGCCGTCAGCTGTCATTTTCGCTTTACCGAACAGACCGATTGCAATGTAAGGACCTGCATTGGCAAACAAGGAGAAATTATCATTTACAGCATATTTATAGCCAATGTGTACCGGAATCTCCAAATAGTACGGGTTGATCTTGAAACTGGCCATACTGCCTGCTTCAACTTTGGCGCCTTTTAGCGAAAGCAGCGCTCCGAAATCCATATAAAGACCTTCCGTAAACTGAGGCAGTCCCAATTCAGCCTTAACACCTGCATGGAAACCTACGCGACTGTCCAATCCGGTTACGTTGAGGCTGCTTACATTCATACCTGCCGTGACACCCCATCTGAGGTTATCTTGTGCGTTGATACTCCCTAAACCTATCGCCAATATGGCGACTAATACTAGAATCTTTTTCATGTCTGTTAAGTTATTGTATTGATATTTAAAAACTATCGGATGCAAATATATACATATATTTGTATTTCTTTGGAAAAACGAACAAAAATGTAGGGTAATCACTTCTTTTTATAGTAGGATAGTACTAATATTGCGGAAATATATACTAAATATTTAATTCTCAATATAGAAATAGTTTCAAATGAAACCACTACCTTTGTGCCGTATTTACCAATATATGAATAATATGACTTATCATCATTTATCTGTCCTCGTACATCGACGGGCAGAGGAGTATGGCGACAAGGTGGCTCTGAAATACAGGGATTACGAAACGTCGCAGTGGATCCCCATCACTTGGAATCAATTCTCACAAACAGTTCGACAAGTTGCGAATGCACTCGTAGAGTTAGGAGTGCAGGAGGAAGAAAACATAGGAATCTTTTCTCAGAACAAGCCCGAATGCCTTTATATAGATTTCGGGGCATTTGCTAACCGTGCGGTGACCATACCTCTGTATGCTACCAGTTCGCCGGCACAGGCGCAGTACATTATCAATGATGCTCAGATACGTTATATATTTGTAGGCGAGCAATTCCAGTATGATGCGGCTTTCAGTGTCTTTGGCTTTTGCCAATCGTTACAGCAATTGATCATTTTCGACCGTGCTGTAGTACGCGACCCTCGTGACATGACTTCCATCTATTTCGATGAATTCCTGGAAACAGGAAAAGGTTTGCCGAACAACGATATAGTGGAAGAGCGTACTTCCCGTGCATCGGATGATGACCTTGCCAACATTCTTTATACATCCGGTACAACTGGCGAACCGAAGGGGGTAATGTTGCATCATTCTAACTATATGGAAGCTTTCCGTATCCATGATATCCGTCTGGTAGACATGACCGATCAGGATATTTCCATGAACTTCCTTCCTCTGACACATGTCTTCGAGAAAGCATGGACGTATCTTTGTGTGCACAAAGGTGTGCAGATTTGTATCAACCTGCGTCCGGTGGATATCCAGACTACCATTAAAGAAATCCGTCCGACATTGATGTGCAGTGTTCCCCGTTTCTGGGAAAAAGTGTATGCCGGAGTACAGGAAAAGATAGCTCAGGAAACCGGTTTGAAGAAAGCTATGATGCTGGATGCCATTAAAGTCGGCAAGATACATAACATTGATTATCTGCGTAAAGGCAAAACTCCGCCGTTGATGCTTCATCTGAAGTATAAGTTCTACGAAAAGACGGTTTATGCTTTACTGAAAAAGACGATTGGTATTGAGAACGGTAACTTCTTCCCTACTGCCGGAGCTGCCGTACCTGATGAAATCTGTGAATTTGTTCATTCGGTAGGTATCAATATGTTGGTTGGCTATGGTCTGACCGAATCGACTGCTACCGTTTCTTGTTTCCTTAACCAAGGTTACGAAATTGGTTCCGTAGGCACCGTGATGCCTGATGTAGAAGTGAAGATCGGTGACGAGAATGAAATACTTCTGCGTGGAAAGACTATCACGAAAGGCTATTATAAGAAAGCGGAAGCTACTGCCGCTGCTATTGATAAAGACGGTTGGTTCCATACCGGTGATGCCGGCTATCTGAAGGGTGACCAACTTTATCTGACTGAGCGTATCAAGGACTTGTTCAAGACTTCCAATGGTAAATATGTCAGCCCGCAAGCTTTGGAGACGAAACTGGCTATTGATCGTTACATCGATCAGATTGCCATTATCGCCGACCAGCGTAAATTTGTGTCTGCCCTTATTGTACCGGTCTATGGTTTTGTGAAAGATTATGCCAAGGAAAAAGGCATTGAATATAAGAATATGGAAGAACTGCTGCAACATCCTAAGATTCTCGGTTTGTTCCGTGCCCGCATAGATACCTTGCAACAACAGTTTGCCCACTATGAGCAAGTGAAACGTTTCACACTTTTACCCGAACCTTTCAGTATGGAACGTGGTGAACTGACTAATACTTTGAAGTTGAAGCGTCCTGTAGTTGCAAAGAATTACAAGGAAGTGATAGATAAGATGTACGAAGAATAAAGATATAATAAACCTATCTATTGAAAATAAAAAGCTCCCGGTTAAGAGTCAGAACTTTTAATCGGGAGTTTTTATATATCCGTGTGCCTAAAAAGTGCACGCATATTACCGGTTTGTCCCCTCTTGATGACCCTGTACCGCATATATTTGCATCCTCACTTTATATTAATTTATGTAAGATGTATAACTTATCTATTACTACAGGAAAAATAGCGGATGGCTTTTCCGCATTGTTAATGCTTTGTTGCATACTCATGGTACAGTCGTGTACTGCTCCCGTACAAACTACGGCTTCTTTATCGTCTGACAATGGAGACGGTACTTATACCAATCCGGTGATTAATGCCGATTATCCCGATCCTGACATTATACGGGTAGGTGAAGACTTTTATATGGTCAGTTCCTCATTCGTTGCTATGCCGGGTATTCCTATCTGTCATTCTAAAGACCTTATAAATTGGCGTATCATAGGGCATGCCTACGACAGCATCACTTTCCGTCCTCAATATAGGATGGAGAATGAGCAGACCGCGTATAGTCGTTTGTGTTGGGCTCCTTCCATTAAATATCATGACGGTACCTATTATATAGGAGTTAATATTGCCGATGATGGTTTTGTAATGTTTAAGAGTAATAACCCGGAAGGGCCGTATTCAATGCATAAGTTTGACAAGCGTTTGTATGATCCGGGATTTTTCATTGATGATGATGGTAAGAAATATGTCACACATGGAAAGACGAAAATATACCTGACACGTTTGAAAGATGATGGAACCGGTGTACTGGATCCTAACGATGAGGGTACCCTGATTATAACAGCTCCCAAGGGATATGAATATCTTTTTGAAGGATGTCACACTTATAAAAGGAATGGCTGGTATTATATATTCAATCCGGCATTGGGATACAATGGGGTACAGATGATCAGCCGCTCCCGTAATCTTTACGGTCCGTATGAAACAAAGGTCCTTATTGATGATGATATCAACTATGCTGATGCCGGTGTGCATCAGGGCGGATATGTGGAGACACTTGAAGGTGAATCGTGGGCCTATACTTTCCAGGACAGGGATTATATGGGTAGATGTGTGATGCTGTATCCGATGAAATGGGAAGAGGATTGGCCGGTGGTAGGCCCGGAAGGTAAACCTGGAAAAGGAGTGGTAACTTATAGAAAACCGGCAGTCAAGGCCAAGCAAGAGATTACATTTCCCCAACATTCGGATGATTTCAGTTCTTCGAAACTGGCTCATGTATGGGAATTCAATCATGTACCTCGGAAAGATAAATGGAGTCTGACGGATCGTCCCGGTTATTTTAGGATTTATGCGCAGTATGCAAAGGGATTTGAATGGGCGCGTAATTCGCTGACACAGAAAGTATCCGGACCTTATAGTACCGGAACTGTTTCATTAGATTTGACCGGACTCCGTGAAGGGGATTTTGCCGGAAATGGCATTATGGGGAGAGTCATGTACCAACTGGGAGTACGGAAGAAGGCAGATGGCTTTTGGCTTGAAATGAGGCAGGGAGGAAGAGAAGGAGAGACTGTTGTCGATAGTCTTCCTATCAAAACTGATAAGATATACCTGCGCACTGAAGTGACAAAGCAAGGATCTTTACTGTTTTATTATAGTCTGGATAATCTTGAATATAACCGTTTGGGCCCGGAAGGAGTTTCTAACTTCTGGGGATTTCTGGGTATCCGTCATGCTTTATGCTGTTATAACTTGAATAAAGGTGCTACTGGCGGCTATGCCGATTTTGATTATTTTGAATTAGAAAGTAATCGCAGGGGAAATCACTACGATGCATTTACCGAGATAGACTTTTCTCAGTATGATGATCGTGAAGGAATGAAATTAGTACGTCCGGTAGCAAAACGCCCTATGCAGTTTATTTCCGGAGTACGGGATGGAAACTGGCTCGTATTCAATAATATGTGCTTTAAGCAGAACCCTCAAAAAGTAACTATCGAACTTCAGGCGGAAACTCCCGGAACAGTGATTGAGATAAGGGAGGGAAGTCTCGATGGTAAGTTGATAGCCACTTGCCCGATAAATCAGAACCAGACTCCGGGAGAATGGGAGAAGCAAACCTTTGAGGTCAGTGGAGCAGTAAAAGATAAGTCCAAAATCTATTTCCTGTTCCGTGGACAGAGTCAGGGACTTGCTATAAAGAACTTTATCTTTTACTGATCCGGATTATCCTCCTCGTTATTAATGGAGTTTTTATATTCGCTTGGAGTAACTCCCATGTGCTTTTTGAAGCATCTGCTGAAGTATTTCGGGTCGCTGAAACCGGTCATATAAGCTATTTGAGAGAAGTTGTATACATCACTTCTGATCAGCTGGGCAGCTCTTTTTACACGAATTTCCTTGATAAAATCTACCGGAGGCATTCCTACAATGGACTTAAGCTTCCGGTAGAAAATACTCCGGCTCAGCAATAGCTTGTTGGCGAAATCGTCGATCACCAGATCCGGATTATCTATTTGCTCTTCCAGGAAATCCATCACTTCTTTCATGAATAACTTATCATGCGGCATCACTTCGGGTTCCGAAGGAGTCCAGTCCTTAGAATTATCGGTTTCATTGTTTGCTGATAACTGCTTCATGAATATTTCCTGTAACTGCTTACGCTTGGTAAACAGAGAAGCAATACGGGCTTTGAGGTACGAAGAACTGAATGGTTTCGTAATGTAATCATCGATACCTTGTTCCAAAGCGGTGATACGGTCATCCAATGATGCTTTTGCTGATAGAAGAATGATTGGAACATAGCAGATATCTTTGTTTTCCTTGATACGTTTAATCATTTCCAATCCATCCATGACAGGCATCATTACATCACTGATTATCATATCGGGTATAGCTTCCGATGCAAGTTTCAAACCTTCTTCTCCGTTTGCTGCTTCCAGGATAGTGTATTTCTTTGATAGTATATTTCTGAGCAGGCTTCTCAGCTCACGATTATCTTCTACGATTAAAATGGATAAAAAATCCTCTTCCGAGCTGTTTTCGGATTCAGCTATACCGCTATCTACAGTTGTGGTAATATATTCTGTATTGTCCGAACTATCAGCAAGGATTAATTCGGCCTGTGCATCTTTCTCAAACACTTCACGTTCCAAAGGTAAAGTTACACTGAATTCGCTACCCGTTCCCGGTTGGCTCTTGACCTCTATATCTCCGTGATGCATATCCACCAATTCTTTGACGAGTGATAAGCCAATGCCTGATGAAGGTTGCAGAATATTGTTGTTCTTGCTTAGTGTCTCAAAGCGTTTGAAAAGAGAACCTATCTTATCAGGAGCAATACCGATACCTTCATCAATAATGGAAATGCGGATATGCTGATCCGACTTCTGTACTGTAATCTTTACGGTTTTCCCAGGTAGAGTATATTTGAATGCATTGGATAACAGATTGAATACTATTTTTTCCACTTTGTCCCTGTCTATCCATATATATACTTCTTCTTGATCAGCTTTGAATGTGAAGTCTATTTGTTTCTCTTCAGCTATCAGACGGAAATTTTCTGTAATTTTCATCAGGAAAGCAATCAATTCTGTTTGTTCAACCATTACTTTCATCTTCTTATTCTGTATCTTCCGGAAATCGAGTATTTGATTGACAAGACGCAACATGCGTTCCGTATTTTTATGTACAACGGTCAGATGTTCCCGTACGGAAGGAGAAATGGTCTGGTCCTCCAGAACTTCACTGACCGGACTGGAGATAAGAGTCAATGGTGTGCGTAGCTCGTGTGAAATATCGGTAAAGAATTTCAGTTTGATATTTGATAATTGCTGTTCCATATCCACTTGGTGACGCAGTCGATAGATGTAAGAGAAGATATACAGAATTAACCCTGTGAGAAGGATGAATGCTGCAAGATATGCCAGTAAAGCCCAAGGAGTCTCCCAGAAGGTAGGAATGACCTTGATGGAAAGTGTACGGATATTGTTTACCCATACTCCGTCACTGTTTGTTGATTTCACCTGAAGACGATATTCGCCTGCGGGCAGATTGATGTAGCTTGCTGATTTGTTTTTATCGCTATAATTCCATTCTTTTTCAAGACCTTCCAGGCGATAGGCATAGCGTATGTCATCCGGTCTTGTGAAGTCTAATGCTGAAAATTGTACATTAATATTTCGTTCCGAAGGATGTAAAGCTATCTCTTTCAAATCATCGGTGGAGACAGTTGATTTCTTTCCGTTGACTTTCAAATCTGTAAAGACGATGGGAGGTACATAATCACTCTTCTTCATTTGTTCCGGAACAATTTCCAAAAAGCCCATATCTGTGCCGAAAATCAATTGTTGCCGGGCGTTTATGGTGGGTATCGCTTCGCTAAAGTTCATCTTTTGTCTGAGAAATCCTGTACTATAGTTTTCGAATGCCTCTGTTTCCGGATTAAATTTGGATAAAGCATTTTCGGATGCTATCCACAGATTCTTTTGGGAATCTTCTATCATGGATAGGACCATATCGGAACCTAACCCTTCCTGCTCGGTGTAATACTGAAATTCAATGTTTTCGCTAAGCAGGGTTCTGGATGTGATTTTGTTGACTCCTCCGGTGAATGTCAATACATAGATGTCTTTATGGCTGTTTTTGTATATATGCATAATGTCATTTCCTGTCAGACTAGAAGGTCTGTTCCTGTTTTGTATATTTCTGTAGAACTTGATTTCTTCCAGTTGTGCAAAGTCATTTGAGAATGTAACCAAACCAAAGGTGGTTCCTACCAACAGGATACCATTTTCCGTACCTGTAATATAGCGGATATTATGGCAGGTGCTGAACGGATAGTTTTGTAGCTTATTCCTGTGGTTGATAAAATACACTTTTCCCTCAGGTGTTTGTTGTAGCAGATTTAATCCGCCACCGTAGCATCCTATCCAGATGTTGTCATGATTATCGGAATATATGCTGAATATGTCATTGTTGCTCAAACTATAGATGTCTTCGGAGGCATACATATAATTTTGTACGTCGTAATTCCCATCGGTTTTCTTTGCGAGTTGGAATAGTCCGTTTCCTTTGGTTCCTATCCAGATTGTTCCGTTCTTTCCTTCGCAGATGCTGTAAACACTGGCATTGAATGATACTTTATCTTTACCTATCTTTCCCTGTGAAGACAAGTAACCGGCCAGGCTGCCATCAGAGTGGTATATCCTGACATATTCGCTTTTGGAAGCTACCCACAATCGTTGTGAACTGTCCAAAAGGAAAGCACGGATTTCGAATCCCCTGTCTATTCCTTTCAGATTATAAATTTGTGGATAGAAAGACATTTTCTTTATTCCTCTGGCGCTGACTAGCCAGTGGTTTCCCTGTCTGTCCTGATAATGGTAGCGAACAAGCGGAGCAAATAGCGATTGAGGATTGTCCGGATCAGTATAAAAAGCTTTCAATTCTTTACTTTTCCTATCATAATAACAGAAGTTTCCATTATGGGGAATCAGCCATAAAGTACCTTGTTTATCTTCAAATATGGTGTTTTTGTTCTCTCTGCCATAATTCACGACCTCTTTTTCGGGTGTAAAGAGGTATTGCTTTTCACCTGTTGCCGGATTAAAGCGTATCACTCCGGGAGTAGTGGGGAATATCCATAGCTCTCCCTCTTTATCTTCATAAATGGAGATAGCTTCATTGGAGGATTGCATGGGAGTACGGATATCAATTAGCTGAGAAGTCTTATTTTCCGGATTGAACAGGATGACGCCATTATCAGTGGCTATGGTGAGTAGCCCATGGTTGGTTATGTCTAAAGAGCTTATTTTGTTGATGGGGTAAGGAAGCTCTATAAATTTTATGCTTTCAGTTTGTTGGTTATAATAGGCTATCTTTTCAGAAGCGGAAGCAAGGTAAATTGTACCGTTGTATTCCTGAATAAACTGGAAAGGAAAATCACTGTCGATCTTTTTGTTGCCTATAATGGATATACCTTTGTCTGTCAATATCCACTCATCCTTATCGGAATCCTGAAAGATAGTGAAGATGTGCTCACCTTTTAAAAAACCATTGAATGTGCTATAGAGTGTAATTCCGTCTTTTTCTTTATATCTCTTTTCATCGATTCTGTAACAATAACCTTTGTCGCATGTCACCCAGGCTATGCCTTCTTTTAGGGGAAATATTTTCTGGACAAAGTTTCTTCTTTGCATATCTTTATCTACTGTTTGCAGAACATCATAGAAGATTTCAAGATGCGTATCGAATATATAAGCCTTGCTGTCATACGTCTGGCACCAGATATCGCCATATGCGGTTTCTGAAATAAAGGTTATCCGATTGTTGGATAGTGTATATTCTTTATGTGGCGCGGATTTGTAGCTCTTGAATGTATATCCGTCGAACTTATTGAGTCCGTTACGGGTACAGATCCAGATAAAGCCTTTCTGATCTTGTAAAACCGCTGATGCGATATCTTGGGGTAGTCCGTTCTCTGCCGTAAAATCAGTAATCTGGCAGATAGGCTGTGCCGATGAAAACATCGGTATCATTAAGTATAAGAAGTAGATAATCAGTCGTCTCATAGTACTGTTTTGAATAGTGCAGAACAAATGTATAGAAAAAAGGGAATAAATGAAAAGTATAGGACCTGTTTGACCGAAAAAGCCGATATTTCGCCCGAATAGTCCACCTCCTTTTTGTCCCATTTTGAAAAAGTGCACTCTTGTTACCTGATTTTATTCCGTTGCTATGACACAGGTTGGCTACTTTTGCGGAGTGAATCATTTTAATCATTAACTATTAAAAACACATTACTTATGAATTTAGAAAGACTTGTTCAAAGGACAGCTGCTACTCTCTTGATGAGTATGATCTGCCTTATCTCTCTTGCACAGAGTCGTACTGTTTCAGGTGTTGTGCTCGATAGCAGAGGTGATCCTGTTATTGGTGCTAATATCAGAGTAGTAAGTGACGCTTCTATCGGTACAATTACAGACCTGGATGGTAAATTCTCCCTTGCCGTGCCGGGTACAGCCAAACAATTGGAAATAAGCTTTATCGGAATGCAGACGCAAACTGTATCCATTGTTGCAGGACAACCGGTTCATGTGACATTGGCTGAAGATGCTGAGATTCTGGATGAAGTTGTAGTAATCGGTTATCAGACGGTAAAACGTAAGGACCTTACCGGATCGGTAGCCTCTGTTTCGGGTGAGCAAATTGCAGCTATGCCTGTTGCCAATGCAGCTCAGGCTTTGCAGGGTAAGCTGGCCGGTGTCAATGTAACAACGCAGGATGGACGTCCCGATGCCGCTGTTTCTATTCGTGTACGTGGTGGCGGTTCTATCTCACAGAGCAATGATCCGCTGGTACTGATTGATGGAGTCAGTGGCTCGTTGAGTGATATTCCGGGCGATCAGATTGAGTCGATTGACGTTTTGAAAGATGCCTCATCAACGGCTATTTATGGTGCCCGTGGTGCTAATGGTGTAATTCTTGTTACCACAAAGGGGGCTAAAGAAGGACGTGTTGTTGTCAGCTACAATGGTTATGCGAAGTTCAATACACCGACTAAGTATATGGATGCTCTCAATCCTTATGACTACCTGGCATATAGCTGGGCAAGTGCAGCTTCGGTTGGTGGTAACAGCTATATGGAACCATTGGAGAAACTGTATGGAATAGGACGTTATACGACTACCAATCCTGACGGCATAGAAAGTTATCGCAATGTGAAGGCGGATAATATCCAGAAAAAGATTTATGGAGATTCTTTCTCTCATAATCATGACCTTTCAGTTACGGGTGGTACTGAAAAGACCAAAGTGCTGTTTGGCGTTAACTACATGGATGAGGATGGTATGAAACTCGCTTCTTATTATAGACGTGCCAATGTTTCGTTGAAAGTGAACCAGAAGATTGCCAAGAACCTTGATTTGAGTCTTGATACCCGTTATACCAATATTAAAAAGATGGGTGATGAGGGTGTTACAAATGGTAGCGGATCAGTTCTGTCATCTTCTTATCGTTTCCGCCCTATTGCGACAGATGATATTTTGGGTGATTTGTCTGCAATGAATGAAGGTATGATTGAGAACTATGCCAAACAGAGCCAGTGGGACAGATATAATCCGGTAAACTGCATCAATGACAAGTATGCGCCGAATGCCCAGCAGTCATTGCGTGGTATTCTCTCGCTGAACTGGGGAATTGTGAAAGGATTGACCTATCATACTGACCTGTCTCTCAGCCAGACCTGGAATCAGAATAAAGAATGGACGGGAGCCATCATAAATAACTATCTGGATGATAATACCGGTGAGGTTTTATATGCAGGTAATGCGAATCTGGAGAAAAAGAATAGCTGGGGACTCCGTTGGACAAATACCTTGAGCTATGACTTTACTTTTGCTAAGATACACCGCTTGAACATCCTGGCCGGTCATGAAGTTTCCAATTCGGGCGGTGACGGACTGAAAGCCTCAGGAACCTATTTCCCTGCAAACTTTACGAAAGAGAATGCATTTGCCATGATCAATCAATACGACAGTACTAAGGGAGTGGGAGAATTTTCTTCAAGTATTTCCACACCGAGCCGTATCCTTTCATTCTTTGGCCGCTTGAATTATAATCTTATGGAACGCTATCTGTTGACGGTTACATTCCGTGCGGATGGTTCATCTAAATTTGCTCCCAGTAACCGTTGGGGATATTTCCCGGCAGCAGCTTTGGGCTGGCGTATGTCTGAAGAAGCATTCCTGAGTGATGTGAACTGGCTGGATAACCTTAAACTCCGTGTTTCCTACGGTGAGGTAGGTAACGATGGTATAAATTCCAGTCTGTGGTCACAGAATTGGGAATCGACTAGTGACAAGAGATACCAGGGAGCTGTGAATGGTGCTTTCCTGCCTTCTTATTCACTTGGTGCAGATATGGCGAATAAGGATCTGAAGTGGGAAACTACGATTACTCGTAACATCGGTGTTGATTTCGGTTTCTTTAATAGTCGTTTGACAGGTACGATTGATGCCTACTGGAATACCACTAAGGACTTGTTGATGAAAACAGCTATTCCGGGTATCACAGGTTTTACTTCAACCTATGCCAATGTAGGTCAGACCAGCAATAAAGGTATTGAAATAGCTCTTCAGGGGGTACTCGTGAAAACGAGGGACTGGAATGTAACGGCCGGTTTCAATATTAACTTCAATCGCGGTAAAGTGGACAAACTGGCTGATAATGTTACTGGACTTTATGGTACGGAATGGGCTACTTCATCTACTTTCCCGAAATCAGATTATGTCTTGAAAGAAGGGCGCCCTGTTGGCTTGGTGCGTGGCTTGACTGCTGATGGATTCTATACTACCGATGATTTCACTTATGAGAATGGAGTGTATACCCTGAAAGAAGGTGTTGCGGATGTTTCTTCTGCTGTATTCCCTAACTATCACTTACACAATGGTATGAACGAACGTCCTGCAGGGCAGTTGGCTTATCCGGGTATGGCAAAGTTCAAAGACCTGAATGATGACGGTATTATCAATGATGATGACGTGGACGTTATCGGTGATATGACACCTGTCCATACCGGTGGTTTTAATATTAATGCTACCTATAAGAATTTCGATTTAGGTTTGTATTTTAACTGGAGCTATGGCAATGAAATCTATAATGTAAATAAGCTGGCAGCACTTTATGGTTATAAAGAAGGTGCCGTTTACGAGAATAAGCTCTCTATAGTAAAGGATTGCTATAAAATCTATGATGTAGTGAATGGCGAATTAGTTGCATTGACCACTCCTGAACAACTGAATGCTGCCAATGCGAATGCTAAGTTACCACTGGCATACAGTGAGAATGGCTACGTATCTACATTGGGTATTGAAGACGGCTCTTATCTGCGTTTGAATACACTGACTTTGGGGTATACTTTACCGAAGAGTATTCTTCAGAAGGCGGGTATCAGTAATCTGCGTGTTTACGGAAGTATCTATAATGTCTTTACGATTACAGGATATTCAGGAATCGATGCTGAGGTAAGTACGTCTACTTCTACAAAGACCTATCCTCAATTAGGTATGGACTGGGGTACTTATCCGCGTGCACGTTCTTTCGTACTGGGTGTAAATCTTAGCTTCTAACCATTTAAATAAAAGATGAAATTATGAATAAGTATATAAAAATGGCATTTGCGTCAGCCTGTTGTGTCTTGTTTGCACAGTGCAGTGACTTTCTGGAAACTTCTTCTCCTTCTAATACAGATGACGAGTTTGTAACTTCCAGTCCCGCAGAAACTCTGAAGACTTTGTCAAGAGCTTATGCACTTTATCGTGAATCGTGTAATGGGGCATATGATTGGAATGACCATTACCGTTCGGATATCGAATATTTCCCCGAGAATAATACCTCCAATAATATCAATGCAAAGCTGGTTCCCGAACAGATTCCTTGTGACCACATGAAAGGTAGCTTCAATGCTTTGTACAATGTGATCTCCTATGCCGGGAAGACAGCTGATCTGATTGCTGCCAAAACAGCTTATCAGGATGATATAGCGGCAGGCAGAACTTCCGACTGGACACATCTGAAAGGTGAAGCCGAAGCATTGCGTGCATTATGCTACTTTGACTTGATTAAACATTGTGGTGATGTGCCGTATGGCTATGAGAATAATTATGTAGATAATTACGGACTGACTTCACGTTTTGATATTTATGATGCACTGATTGAAAAATTGAAAGTAGCGGAACCGTATATGTATAAAGTAGGTGAAGGCGGTTTGAACGGTGAGCGTATTACGCGGACATTTGTTGATGGATTGATTGGCAAAATGGCTCTTTATGCCGGAGGCTATCAAACTGTCCGTACCGATATGCCGGAACTTTATGGAAGTGTACAGTTCGAAACTCTCAGTACGGATGCTAAACGTAAATGCGCTTATGCCCGTCGTTCCGATTACAAGAACTATTACACTATAGCTGAAGAATATTTGCAGAAAGCGCTTTCAACCAATGCAGGAACTACCAAACTGGTTACTACGGATGAGCGTAGCTATGCAAACAATCCTTTCCAACGTCATTTCCAATATGGAATGGATCTTCAGATGAGTCCTGAAGCCATCTTTGAAATAGGTTGTGTACAGAATCAGGCTACAAGCCGCATGTATTGCTATGACTTCGGTCGTGGTTCTAACGGTGGTAACAATACTGCCCCGAATAAGGTATTTGCCGGTATACGTATGGTGCCGAGTTTCTATTACGGTGGTTATGATAACGCTGATAAACGTCGCGATGTCAGTGCAGTGGTTACCGGACTGGATGGTAAAGGTAATGAGTTGGCATTTACTTTTAAGGCGGGTGCTAAGGTTGATGGAGGTATTTGCTTGAATAAATGGGATATTTGCCGCCAGAATCCTTACTTTGTCGGTCCTCAGATGGGCGCGGGTTTCAATATGCCGATTATGCGTGTAGCTGATGTCATTCTGATGTTGGCGGAAGTGAAAGCAGGATTGGATGCAGATACTGAAGCTATAGGCCTGGTTAATCAGATTCGTGAAAGAGCTTTTGGAGATGATTTGCATAATATTTCCGGTTTGTCCGGTGAAGCTCTGAAAGAAGCTATTCTGCTGGAACGTAAGTTTGAACTTTTCGGTGAAGGTCATACCAGTTATGACTTGGTGCGGAGTGGTAAATTCTCACAAAAAGCAATGGAAGTACGTGATGAGATGTCAACCCTTGCTGAAAATCTGAAGACTAAAGGTTATCATGAATTTGAGAATGGCAACATATTACCCGCTTACATTTGGACAAAGCAGGTTGCAGGAGCCAAACTGACTTATGACTGTACGGACGAAAACGATCCTGTACTTTTCCCGGGATGGCGTGGTGTATTGGATTTTGCTCAGTTAGGGTTGTCTGTTAATGGAACCAATCATAATACCGCTATCAAAGGGCTGTTTGAATATATTGCTCCGGATAGTGAGACTGCTGCAGAATTAGAAGCGGAAGGATATGTAAAGACGGACTGGGGAAGTACCCTTGCCGCCAATATTGATATTTATCTGAGCAATATCCTTCCGGGCATTACATCGGAAGAGAGTGTTCCGTGTTATTACTGGCCTATTCCTTATGAGACAATCAGTCAATCCAAAGGAAAAGTGACAAATGGCTATGGACTGCCACAACAATAATAGGTATTTAATATAGTGCTTTGAAAAAACTGCAGGATTTCATTTCCAACGGATTTAAAATCTTGCGGTTTTTGTAGTACTATTTCATCTGATATATTAATTTTGTGAAATTATAGAATAGACAATGATGAAAGGAAAACTTTTTTATTTATTGCCTTTCCTTGCTTTGACAGGTTGCGGAGAGCCATCCTACAAGGATGCTTCTTTATCTCCTGAAAGGCGGGCAGAACTTCTGGTGAAGGAACTTACACTGGAAGAGAAGGCGCATCTTATGATGGATGGTTCCCGTCCCGTGGAACGATTGGGTATAAAATCGTATAACTGGTGGAATGAGGCGCTGCATGGCGTTGCCAGGGCAGGATTGGCCACGGTTTTTCCCCAGCCGATAGGTATGGCAGCATCCTTTAACCCGGAAATGGTGTACGAAGTGTTCAATGCCGTGTCGGATGAGGCACGTGCGAAGAATACCTACTACGCATCTCAGGATAGTCGTGAACGCTATCAGGGTTTAACCATGTGGACTCCCACAGTGAATATCTATCGTGATCCGCGCTGGGGCAGGGGTATTGAGACCTATGGTGAAGACCCTTATCTGACAAGTCGGATGGGCGTGATGGTGGTAAAAGGTTTGCAAGGACCTGCCGATGGAAAATATGATAAACTGCATGCCTGCGCCAAGCATTTTGCCGTACATTCGGGACCGGAGTGGAATCGTCACTCTTTTAATGCGGAGAATATAAAGCCACGTGATTTGTATGAAACTTATCTGCCACCCTTCGAAGCATTGGTGAAAGAAGGGAAAGTGGAAGAAGTGATGTGCGCTTACAACCGTTTTGAAGGTGATCCCTGCTGTGGAAGTGATCGCCTGCTGATGCAGATATTGCGTGGAGAATGGGGATTCGACGGTATAGTAGTATCTGATTGCGGTGCAATAGCTGACTTCTACAACGACCGTGGTCACCACACCCATCCTGATGCAGAGTCAGCCTCTGCTGCTGCGGTGATCAGTGGAACAGACTTGGAGTGTGGTTCCAGTTATAAGGCTTTGATAGAGAGCGTAAAAAAAGGATTAATTTCTGAAGAGACTGTAGACACGTCTGTCAAGCGACTGATGAAAGCCCGTTTTGCATTGGGGGAAATGGATGAGCCGGAAAAAGTATCCTGGACCAAGATACCTTTCTCCGTAGTAGCTTCTGCTGTTCACGACTCTCTGGCATTGAATATGGCCCGTGAATCCATGACATTGTTGATGAATAAGGATAACTTCTTGCCGCTGAAACGTGGCGGACTGACGGTAGCCGTTATGGGGCCGAATGCGAATGACTCAGTGATGCAATGGGGAAATTATAACGGAATGCCGCCTCACACTGTCACTATTCTTGATGGAGTGCGGAATTTGCTTGGTACTGATGATAAACTGATCTATGAACAAGGCTGCCCATGGGTGGAAAGAACTCTGATTCAGAGTGCATTCAGTCAGTGTAAGTCAGACAAAGGTCCCGGGTTCACGGCTCGTTACTGGAATAACTTGAAACGTGAAGGCGAACCGGTAACCACTGCACAGGTAACCACTCCCTTCCGTTTCTGTACTTCGGGTGCTACAGTGTTTGCTCCGGGGGTGAATCTGACGGATTTCTCCGCGACTTATAACAGCGTATTTACTCCTAAGGAATCAGGAGAAATTGTTCTTGAGGTTTATTGCTATGGGAGTGGAAGGCTTCGTGTGAACGGAGAAGAAGTGAAAAGTTTCTCAAACAAGCACGGTGCAAGAAAATCTACTCATGCGATGAAGGTGCAGGCGGGTAAATCGTATGATCTGGAACTTGATTTTGAGTATCTGAGAAGTGATGCACAGCTGAACTTTGATCTTGGATTTAAGAAAGATGTGGATATAAGGAAATCTGTTGAGCGTGTAAAGGATGCAGACATCATTATTTTTGCGAGCGGTATCTCTCCCAGCCTTGAAGGAGAGGAGATGGGAGTAAATCTTCCCGGTTTCAAGAAAGGAGATCGTACGGATATTGAGTTACCTGCCGTTCAGCGTGAACTGATTGATGCCCTGCATCGTGCAGGTAAGAAGATTATTCTGGTTAACTGTTCAGGATCGCCTATCGGTCTGGAACCTGAGACTCAGAAGTGCGAAGCTATCTTGCAGGCATGGTATCCCGGTCAGCAAGGTGGTACGGCTGTTGCCGAGGTATTGTTCGGTGATTATAATCCGGCGGGGAAATTACCGGTTACTTTCTATCGCAATGTGTCTCAGTTGCCTGACTTTGAGGATTATAACATGACCGGAAGAACTTACAGATATATGCAGGATATACCTTTGTTCCCATTCGGCTACGGTCTTAGTTATACCACCTTTGGCTATGGTAAAACCGTACTTGACAAGAATGAACTTACAGCCGGACAGTCTTTGAAACTTACTGTACCTGTTACAAATACGGGCAAGCGTAACGGAGAAGAAGTGGTGCAGGTTTATCTTAGAAAACAAGGGGATGCAGAAGGACCGATTAAAACCCTGCGTGCTTTCAAGCGTGTGAACATTCCCGCAGGAAAGACCGTCAATGTAGAGTTCGACCTGAAAGATAAAGAACTGGAGTGGTGGGACGATCAATCCAATACAGTAAGAGTTTGTCCGGGTAACTATGATATCATGGTGGGAGGAAGCTCTAAAGAGGAGGATTTGCAGCGTACGACGGTTGCTATAAAATAGTTGTCGGAAAGTGAAAAAAAATCCCCGAATACTTGACATCGCCTTTCTGATGTCGTATATTTGTATCCGTAAATCTATTTAAGATTCAATTTTAAATTAGCACGAACGGAGAAGCATTGCTTCTCCGTTTTCTTTTTATCCCTATGGCTTGTCTTTTGAAATGCCACATGTTTGCTTCCCGAATGCCACAGCTTAGTAACCCGAATACCACACTTCAACAGACTAAAGCCCAGCCATTTCACCTGTTGAAGTGTGGCATTCCAGTTATTCACTCCTGCGAAACGTATGATGTACCTGAGGCAAACGGATGATGCATCCGGAGCAAACGAATCATGTGTTTCGGGTAAACGGATCATGCGTTTGAGGTAAACAGACCGTCTGCTCTGAAAGCAAAAACGGGAGGTTTGTGCCTCCCGTCTGTTAATCTTATGTAAATCTGCTCTTGACAAAAAATGTCGGTTACCTGTTACCGGGCATTCGTAAAAGTATAGGTATCTCCTGCCTGGGTAATGATGTCATAAACGTAGGACTTTTTCAGTTCAACGCCCTTCAAAGGAGCTTTCTCACTAATCAAAGGTCGGCTTATGGGTTGTTTGGTAAAGAAAGGATTTGTATTGTTGGCGTTAGTCACAGACAAACGTTCTCCATTCATTGCTAGTTCCTGATGTGTGCGTAGATGAAGATTGCCTCCGAGAGTCGATTTGATCACAGCAGATTCTATCTGCCCGTTTTTCCATTTCAATGAAATAATTTCAAAGCCTCCGCGTGCCCGAAGTCCCTTTATTTCACCGTTCTTCCATACATCTGGTAAAGCTGGTAGTAAGTGTATGGCTTCATCATGGCTTTGCATTAACATTTCGGCAATACCGGCTGTACAACCAAAGTTACCGTCTATTTGGAAAGGAGGATGTGCATCGAAAAGGTTAGGATAGGTTCCTCCTCCTTGTCCTTTCTGCACTTCGGGAGAGACCAGGTTGAGTTGGTCAGTGATAAGTTTGAATGCATGATTCCCATCCAGACATCTTGCCCAGAAACAAACCTTCCATCCCATAGACCAACCGGTAGAAGGATCTCCACGTTGGATTAGGGTGTTGCGTGCAGCCTCAAAGAGTGCGGGTGAGGAGTATGGAGATATCTGGAATCCCGGAAAGAATCCCCATAAGTGAGAAATGTGGCGATGATGATCTTTGGGGTTATCCCAGTCCTCAAACCACTCCTGCAATTGTCCGTATTGCCCTACTTGCATAGGAGGCAATTGTTTTCTGAGTGAGAGGATCGTATCGCAGAATAGCTCATCCTTCTCTAATAGCCGCGCGGCTCTCTCTGTATTTGTGAATAGATCAAATACTAGCTGATTGTCCATGGTGATCCCTGCAAAGAGATTGGCTTTTGTTCTCCATTGCGGAGGTGAATTCTCTGGTGAATTACTTGGGGTGACTACCATATAACCTGTGTTGGGGTCTTTGACAAGGAAATCGACAAAGAATTCGGAAGCACTTTTCATGATCGGGTATGCCTGGGCTAGAAAATCTTTATCTCCCGAATACAGATAGCGATCCCATAAATGATGGCATAACCAAGCGTTGCAAGTGGGCCAGGGACCGCAATATGCTTTGTCTACCGCCCCGTTCATGCGCCACAGATCGGTGTTATGATGCAACATCCATCCACGGCAACCATACATTTCGCGAGCAGCTTCCTGACCATTCTCATAGAGTTCCTTTATCATTTGCAGGAAGGGTTCGTGCATTTCGGGCAGATTAGTTACTTCAGCCGGCCAGTAATTCATTTCGGCGTTGATATTCGTAGTATATCGGCATTTCCATGCCGGATTTAGCTTCTGATTCCAAATGCCTTGCAGATTGGCCGGCTGCCCTCCCGGCTGTGAACTGGAGATTAGAAGATAACGTCCAAACTGGAAGTATAGGGCTACCAGGTGAGGATCATTGGCTGTGGCAAACTCTTTGACGCGTATATCGGTTGGCTTGTCAGCCTGGGCGGTACGGCCTAAATTCAACGATACGCGATTATAATATTTCTGATATTCACTTATGTGAGCCTGAAGTGCTTTGGTATAATTCTTCCCAGCATTCTTTAAGTATACTTTGTTGCGTTTGACAGGATCGCCGGATATGTCTTTGTAATTGATGAAATTGGTGGATATCGCCAGGTAAATTGTGGCGCTGTTTGCACGAGTTACTATCAGGGTAGAATCATTTGCAGAGGTTTTTCCTCCCTGTACGTTGAGCTTTAAATCTGTACGGAAGCGGACTGCCCCTTCTACAAACTCATTTCCTTTAGTCACTCCCTCCATAGTCATGGCGTCTTTGCCGGAAGTTGTGACGTCGACGTCTTGCGGGCATGTTAGAGCAGTGGTGAATGTCAGTTTCCCCGGTTGTGAAGCGGTCAGCCGGATGATGACTAATTGATCTGCAAATGAAGTGAATACTTCACGTTTGTAGTCGACGCCATCCACTGTATAAGTGGTTGATGCGACGGCTTTTTCCAAATCCAGCTCCCGGCGGAAGTTTGTATAACCTTCCTGATCCTGAAACCTTAACCGTAAACTGCCTGCTGTTTGATAAGGCATGCCAAAACCATTCTTCGAGAGAAGCCTCTCACCCGCCAATGTCTGGGCTTCAGGATATTTTCCTTCAAAGATCAACTGTCTTATTTCAGACAGATAGTTTTTAGTTTCCGGATTGTAGTTCTTGTAAGGAGCACCGGCAGAAATCGTTTCTTCGTTCAATTGGATTTCTTCATTTACCGGATTTCCATATACCATTGCTCCCAATCTTCCATTACCTAAAGGGAGAGCTTCTTCCCAATATTCAGCCGGGCTGTCGTACCATAAGACCGGCGCTTGCTGGGCTTTTAAGTCTGTACTTGCTATGATTGCCATACAGACTAATGAGAGCTTTAAGAAACGGTGTGCCATATTATAGATTTTTTTTGAGTGGTCTATTTGTTTTTCTTCTATTATTTCCTGACAATTTGTGTGGAATCACAATGAATGATTGACAGGTTTTCTATTGCTTCTAAATCCACTACCGGCTGACCGGCTATCGGTTGCTTTGTCCGCACGTCATTCAGGAATATATCCTTACATTGTCGGATGTTGAGTGAAGGTCCTTCTTCTACGGTGAAACTTACGTTGTTAAAACGGATATCGGTGGCTGTTTCTGCTTGAAATCCTTTTCCGGCTACTATGTTCATGTTGGAGAAAGACAGTTCCGATATAGGCATTTCCTCAATACCTTTTATATAGCCTATCCGCTTGATATCATTTCCCGTAACATTACTTAAATGGATATTCCGGAAAATAGGAGTACGTTCGCTTACCGGTTCCACTTTCGATAAACGGTCATAAAATAAATCGAAAATAAAGGCATCTCCTTGTATATTCTTCATTACGATATTGTCTACCCGTATATCTTCTACTACACCACCGCGTCCGCGGGATGCTTTTAACCGGATACCGGCATTCGTTCCATCAAACACACAATTGGATATAGCTATCCTTTTTACACCGCCCGACATTTCGCTGCCGATGACCACTCCACCGTGACCGGAAAGCATGATACAATTGGTGATTGTGATGTTTTCGCATGCTTTCCCATATTTACGCCCGTCGGCATCACGTCCGGACTTGATGGTAATACAATCGTCTCCAACACTGATAAAACAGTCGGAGATACGTACATTCCGGCAGGAACTCGGATTGATACCGTCCGTATTCGGCCCTTTAGGATTGCTTGACGGGTTATTGATGGTTACTCCATGTATTGTAACGTTATCACAGAAGGCCGGATTGACAGTCCAGAAAGGAGAGTTGATGATCTTCACATTTTCAATAAGGATATTCGTACATTCGTAGAATTGAATAAAAGGCGGACGGAACATTTTACGTTCCAGAGAAGGCTTATAGTAATCGGATATTTCCAGGTCCTTATTGGCATCCACCCACATTTGCTGTAACTTATCCAGAGAAGGTAGCTTGCCACCGTTCTCTTTTATCACCTTACGTGTCTCAAATTCCCATAACCACCATTTCAGTCCGTTCCCATCCAGCGTTCCGCGTCCGGTAATGGTCAGATTATCTGCCGAATGAGCGTAAATCAGTGGGGATAAGGTTTGCATAACGGTTCCTTCCCAACGTGCGGTTACAAAAGGCAGATAATCCTCGAACCTGTCTGAGAAGCGCACAATGGCACCTGATTCCAGATGCAATGTAATATTACTTTTCATGTGGATAGTAGCAGTCAGATAAGTCCCGGCAGGGAAATAGATGGTTCCACCTCCTTCCGAAGCTGCTTTTTCAATAGTCTGGTTAATCAGTTTCGTACATGGCTTGATGCCTTTGGCATCAGCCCCCAATTGTTTCATGTCGAACGTGCGGGACGTGGCTACCACAGCCATCATTACTCCCATAATAAAGATGAATAAACGTTTCATGGTCTGTCTTATACTCTTTTAGATATGTGATACAAATTAGAATACGGGGCAAATGTACGTAATCACAGTGCGGGGAGGGTGGACTTTTTGTGTAATAAAGAGTATTTATAAATAGAACCGGTAGAAATTATAAAAAAAGAAAGGGTTACATGACAATGCAACCCTTTCCCTGTTTTACTGCTCAGATATATTAATATCCGAAGATATCTTCCTGTTTCAGTTCAATTACCGGACCTACTTTTTTCAAAGCATTTATATCCAGCTCTTTTTTGTCACCAAGGATACAGTATGTATAGGTGCGTCCCTTGATCCATTTATTCTGGTAGTCGATAACATCCTGTAACGTCATGTTCTGCACATCGTTATACAGCTTGATACGGCTATCTACATTCTGTCCCAGATATTGAGCGCTGATATAATCCCAGATAATATCCATCTTGATGGTGCGGTCGGTACGCATACGGGCAATCATGCCGTCTTTGGCCAGTTTGAAGGCAGCTTCCGATTCAGGCATATTGTTGATGATGTCATTGAATGTATTGATGGCGTCTATCATCTTGTCATTCTGCGTAGCAATCTGTGTGCGTAGCATATAAGGATCTGTCAAATAGCTTGGCTTCAACATACCGGCCCATGCCGAGTAAGCCAAACCGCGGCTTTCGCGCATTTCCTGGAATACGATGGAATTCATGCCGCCACCGAAGTATTCGTTGTATAGTTGACGACCGGATTCAGCAGCAGGATCAAATTTCTCTCCCTTGTTGGAGATTTGCGACATATAGATTTGTTTAGCATCATATGGAGCAATGAAAATCTTCGTTTCGGGTGTCAATAGTGCTTCAAAGTTATTTCCTTCAGGAATTTCTTTCAAAGCCTCCGGTGCCTGATGCTCTTTATTAATGATGGCAAGCAGGTCATCCTGATTGCTTGGCCCATAGTAAAGAATACGGTGCTTGAAGCTGCTCAACTGTTTGATACGGTCCACAAGCTGTTGCGGATCCATAGAGGTCAGTTCAGCTTCGGTCAGCAGATTGGTTGCCGGAGATTTCGGACCATAAGTAGCATAAGACACCAGGCGCGAGAAGTTTTGCATCTGATTCAGCTTAGCGTCTTTGCGGGATTTCAGAATATCGTTAGCCATATTTGCATAAGCCTCTTTATTTACCTGGGCATTTGCCAACAGTTTTTCGAAGAGAGCCATGGCAGCAGGCATATTTTCGTTGAGGCCGGAGAGTACAACATAAGTACGTTTGCTACCCGGAGATACAAAGAATGAGCACGCAAGACGATAGAATTCGCTTTTAACCTCTTCCGGAGTCATGTCGGCTGTACCGAGGTATTCCAGATATTGGGCAGCGGTACCGAGTGCCTTGTCATTGTTGTTACCCATATCAAAGAGGTAAATCAACTGGAAAATATCATTCGTTGTATTCTGTTTGTAAAGTACAGGAATATCCGATTTTGCTTTCAGTTGGGTAAGATCTTTGGAATAGTCCAGGAATACCGGTTCGATAGGAGTCACTACGCTTGCCTGTATTTCTTTCAGGAAGGTACTGGCGGTGTCGCGATTCATCACGATAGGAGTGATTTCGGGTTTTGGCATCTTCTTTTCATTCGGGTCTTTACCTTGTCTTTTGTAGATAACGGCATAGTTATCATCTTTCAGATATTTATTGGCAAAGGCTACGATATCATTCTTGGTCAGTTTGGACATGCGGTTGAGGGCGGTAACTTCGTCTGCCCAGTCACTACCGTTTACGAATGACTGTACAAACATGTCGGCACGCGCATCATTGTTTTCCAACTGCTGCATCTGATACAGTTTGAAGTTGTTGATATTGGCTTCCAGCATCTTTTCGTCGAAGTCGCCGTCGCGGGGTTTCTTCAGTTCGCCCAGCATGAGGTCTTTCACTTCGTCCAGAGTCTGTCCTTGTTTAGGGCGTCCCTGCATCAACAGTGCGCTGTAATCGCTCATGGTCAGAGGATAGCAATATGAACTTAACGTCTTCTGTTGTTGTGTAAGGTCAAGGTCGAACAGGCCGGCTTGTCCGTTATAAAGTATCTGGGAAACCACTTGTAACGTTTCCACATCTTTGTCGGCCGCTCCGGGGAAGCGCCATGCAAGGGCAACGCTTTCGGCATCCGGGCCGATTACTTCACGTACAACAGGTGCTGTAATCGGGGTTTCTTTCGGCAGATCCAGTTTCGGCAGATCAGGATTGGGTTTCAAACCACCAAAATATTTGTCAATGGTTGCAATCATCTGATCGGGATCAAAATCACCGGAAAGACAGATAGCCATGTTGTTGGGCACATACCATTTCTTATAATATTCTTTGATGTTGGTGATTGAAGGATTCTTCAGGTCTTCCTGAGTACCAAGTACGGTTTGTGTTCCATACGGATGGTGTGGGAAAAGAGAAGAAAGTACTGCTTCGTAAACTTTGCGCGGGTCGCGGGTTAGCGACATATTCTTTTCTTCGTAAACCGTTTCCAACTCAGTATGGAAACCGCGGATCACGCAATTTTCAAAACGTTCTGCCTGAATTTTTGCCCAGTTGTCAATCTGATTGCTGGGGATATCTTCCGTGTAGCAAGTAACGTCGAAACTGGTGTAGGCATTTGTTCCGTTGGCACCGATGGCAGCCATGAGTTTGTCATATTCGTTGGGGATGGCATATTTGGAAGCCTCGTAGGAGATGCTGTCAATTTTTGCATAAATAGCTTTACGTTCAAGGCTGTCTGTTGTCTTGCGATAAACTTCGAATTGTTCTTCGATCTGGTCCAGCAAAGGCTTTTCAATCTCATAGTTCTGAGTACCGAAGTTTGTGGTACCTTTAAACATTAGGTGCTCGAAATAGTGAGCCAATCCGGTAGTTTCTGCGGGGTCGTTTTTACCACCTACACGTACTGCAATGTACGTTTGTATGCGCGGAGTTTCCTTGTTTACAGTCATGTAGACTTTCAAACCGTTGTCCAGAGTGTAGATACGCGCTTTCAGCGGATCATTGGGTACTGTTTCGTAGCTGTACTTCGAAGTACAACTTCCTAAGCTTATCGCTACCAGTAGGATAAACGTTAAACCAATTTGTCGGAATAGTTTGTTCATAAGCTGACTTATTAGATTGATAACTGCAAAAATATGCGTTTTTTTCATACCTTTGCACTCAAAAAGTAAATATTTTAAATAAGAAGGTTTATTTTCATAGATTATGATTACCATAGAACAACTGAAAAGCATTAAAGAGCGCACCGAGGCACTCTACCGCTATCTGGACATCGAAGGAAAGAAGATCCAGGTAGAAGAAGAACAGTTGCGCACGCAGGCTCCGGGCTTTTGGGATGACCAGAAGACGGC
>OLVO01000442.1_pt1 | contig 48379 bp, 37 predicted proteins | sample 1672571 | NCBI WGS metagenome assembly OLVO01 (sample SAMEA3136700, study PRJEB25190) | human gut metagenome | biome: human gut; feature: human-associated habitat; material: faeces | place: Austria | collected 2013
GGCTGCGACGGCGGGCGCACGTTTCCCGCCGCTGCCGCCGCCATTTCCTTGCGGAACTGCTTGAGTGTGAAATCCTTCGCGAAGGGCATCCCCTGCACAATCAGCAGCTGCGACCATGCCGAGGCTGCATCCTGCTTCAAGTACGCCGCGTCGCCCTGCGGCTCCAGCAGCAGTATGTCCGTCCCCATCATCGACAAAATGCGCAGGAGAATCAGCTCATGCGCCGTAACCGCATTGCATTCGTAGAGAATACGGGGCGGATTGTCGTCGCCCAGAAAGGGCATCAGGCGCTCGAATTTGTAGTACAGCCAGCACATCACCTTCATGTAGATGTTTCGGATGATGCTGTCCGTTTTTCCCTTCCGCTTCAATTCATCCATCTGGTCGCACATTGCTTCGGCAAACGAAACGCGATTTGCCTGACTCATGCGCGGCATCCACTTTTGCAGCGCTTGGGTAATGAACGCCGGATTCGGTTCAAACGCGCTGTCCAGCATTTCCGTCAGGTAACTCAGCTGCCGCTCATCCGGATTGCCGATTTGCCCCTCAATGATAACGCCCTTTGCGCGCGCCGCTTCGTGGTAGCGCCAGAGAAAATTCTTGATTTCCGGGCTCCATTGGCACAGGCGCACAAAGTATACCCCCGGCGCATTTCCTCTTTGGCGCATGGGCAGGAGCAAATCAGAAAGATTGCTTGCGTTGATTCTGTTAGCCATGGCTGCCTCGTTCATAACGGCTCATTTTATACTTGTTCATCACAAATCCCAGCACCGAGCCGATCATGCCGCCCACGATATGCGCCATCTGCGAGATGTTATCCGCCGTGAAAAGCCCTTGATACACCTGCTGCCCGATGTAAATCGCGGCAACAAGAATGAACGAAAGCGGAATCGTATGTTCTTCCGTGATGGTAATGGATGAGAGCAGAATCATCGCGAACACGATGCCGCTCGCCCCCAGCAGGGGAATGTTCGGGAAGAAAATCAGGTTTGCAAGCCCCGTCGCCAGCGCCGTCACCAGCATGATGAACACCATGTTGGACGTGCCATACTTTTCCTCCAGCATCGGCCCCAGAATCAGGATATACATCATGTTGCCCATCAGGTGATTCCAGTTTGCGTGGCCAAAGACGTGGCAGATGCAGCGCAGATACGCCAGCGGATCAAGAAACGAGGAACGATAGACGCTGAACACAGCCCGATTGCTTGCCCCTTTTGTCAGGACATTCAGCAGCTGCACCGCAAAGCAAATCAGGACAAAGGACAAGATAGCAGGGGCGTTGTAACTAATCCGAAGGCGTTTGCTGTTCTTCATGCTCCTATTTTCCTCCGCAGACGCGCTGTATTTTGAAAAAAAGAGGAGGAAACGGGGTACGTCTCTTCCTCTGTCAGGCTATTTCCGCACCGTTATACATTCACGCCGAAGTTGATGCAGAGGGCTTCGAGTCCGCCCTGGAAGCCGCTGCCGATGGCGTTGAACTTCCATTCACCGTTGTGACGGTAGATTTCCGCAACAACAATCGCCGTTTCAATGGAGAAATCCTCCTCCAAATCGTAGCGAATCAGCTCCATACCTGTGGATTCATCCACAACGCGGACGTATGCATTGCTGACCTGTCCGAAGTTCTGGCGGCGCTCGGCGGCGTCGTAGATGGTCACGGTGAAGTCAATCTTCTCCACGTTCGCCGGAACCGTGGCGAGGTCAACGAAAATCGTCTCGTCGTCGCCCTCCCCAGCGCCGGTTCTGTTGTCGCCGCCGTACCGCACCGCGCCGGACGGATCAGCCGGGTTGCTGTAAAACACGAAGTTCGAATCGTTCGCAACCTTGCCATTTGCGCCCAGCAGAAATGCAGAGGCATCCAAGTCAAAGTCATGTCCGCCGTCGTAGCGGTTCACGTCCCAGCCCAAGCCGACCATGATTTTGCTCAAGCCGGGATTGCCCTTCGTCAAATCAACCTTCTGACCCTTCTTCAAATTCACTGCCATGATAATTCCTCCTTTTTTATCGCCCGGTGTCAGACCTTCTCTTTCAAGCAGCGCGCCGTTCACCGGAGAACATCATTCTGCTTTCATTATACACCTTTATTTCCATTTTTTCAAGCAATTCAACAGCCATTCCGAAAAAAGAACGACGCAAAAAACGGGCAGGCGTATGTGCCTGCCCGGAGAAAATTCGCGTCCAACGCGCTGCCGAGTCGTGCGGTGCTGCCTATTCCGATCATCCTTCAGCCCTTCCCGTCCCGCTGTGATCCGTCGCGAACGTGACCTCTTTCACCTGCTTTTTCCTTGAATGCAGGCGTTTTTCCGCCAGAAGCCGCGCAAATTCGCCCTCGTCAATCGGCAGGGACACAGGCTTGCCTGTCCACGAGGAAAGGTGCATGGCGTTGGACAGCATCAGCCCGCGGATACCCTCTGCCCCGTCCGCCACCAGCGGCGCGCCGTGCAGGATATGCGCCGCAAAAGCGTTCAGCACACCGACGTGCTGCGGATTCTCCCCGTCCAGCGGCAAAATCTCCACCTGCGTCTCGGCGTGGGGGTATGCGGATGCGCTTCGGCGGTAATAGGCGGATTCGCTCTGCGGCAAGCGCCATAGCGTCAGCTGACCATTTTCGCAGACGACTTTGCCGCGGTCACAGGCGATTTCCAGCCGATTCGTGCCGGGCAGCTCCCCGGTAGAGGCGATAAAAACGCCCGTCGCGCCGCCCGGAAATTCCAGATAGGCGGTCACGTCGTCCTCCACCTCAATGTCGTGCCATTTGCCCTCGTGGCAGAACGCGCGCACCGTTGTCGGCAGTCCGCAGAGCCATTGCAGCAAATCCAGCTGATGCGGGCATTGGTTGAGCAGCACGCCGCCGCCCTCGCCCGTCCACGTTGCGCGCCAAGACCCGGAATCGTAATACGCCTGTGAACGATACCAGTCCGTCACCACCCACGTCACACGCTTCAGCGCGCCTAACTCGCCGGAATCCAGCAGCGCTTTCAGGCGGCGGTAGACGCAGTTCGTGCGCTGGTTGAACATGAGCGCATACGTCCTGCCCGTCTCCTGTGCGGCGGCGATAACCGGGTGCAGCTGCGCCGTGTAAACACCCGCGGGCTTCTCGCTCAGGACATGAAGCCCTGCCCGAAGCGCCGCCTCCGCAAGCGGCGGATGCAGCTCGTGCGGCGTGGCAATCAGCACGGCGTCGCACGCATGGGCGCGGATGAGCGACATGCCGTCGGCATAGATGCCCGTTCCGGCGGGGAGCGTCTGCTGCGCCCAGTCACGGCGGTCTTGGCGCGGATCAGCGACGCAGGTCAGCGCAATTTCCGGCGTTTGCCCGGACAGGATGAGCCGGCAGTGCTCCGAGCCCATGTTGCCAATGCCGATAATACCGAGGCGAATCTTCTCCACGCTGATTTCCTCCTTGGAATAGGTTACTTTCTCGTGCTTCCAAAGCTGCCGGAAACGTCGATGGCAGCATCCACTTCGTCCTTGTGGCGGGATGTCCTGCGTTTTTCATTCAGCAGCTTCAAGAACAGTTCTTCGTCAATAGGCAGCGAAACGGTCTGATTCGTCCACGAAGAAAGGTGCATGGCGTTGGACAGCATCAGCCCGCGGATACCCTCGCGCCCGTCGGCAACAAGCGGCGTACCGTGCAGGATGTGCGCTGCGAAGGCGTTCAACACGCCCGCGTGCTGCGGATTTTCGCCGTCTGTCTGCACGATTTCGTGCTGAATCTCCGGCACGCCGAACGGCTCTTTGCACACGGGGCACCAGTCGCGTTCATCCACGCTGAGCGTATCCAGCGTCAATTGGTCGTTCTCGATGCGAATCCGCGCGCGCGTTCCGATGATTTCCAGCCGATTTTCGCCCAGCGCGTCCCCCGTGGATGCAATGAACGTGCCCGTTGCGCCGTTTGCAAATTCCAGATAAGCGGTCACGTCGTCCTCCACCTCGATGTCGTGCCATTTGCCCTCATGGCAGGCGGCGCGCACCCGCACGGGCAGCCCACAGAGCCATTGCAGCAAATCCAGCTGATGCGGGCATTGATTGAGCAGCACACCGCCGCCCTCGCCATCCCACGTTGCGCGCCACGCCCCGGCATCGTAGTAGCTTTGCGTGCGATACCAGTCCGTCACAACCCAGATCATGCGCTTGATTTCACCCAGTGCGCCGCTGTCAATCAGCGCCTTCGCCTTGCGGTAGACGCAGTTCGTGCGCTGGTTGAACATCATGCCAAAGGTCAGTTCGGGATGCTTATCCGCCTCCGCGATCATGTCCCGCACCTGCAAGGTGTACACGCCCGCCGGCTTTTCGCACAGGACATGCTTTCCATGGCGGAACGCCTCAATCGCCAGCGTCGGATGCTGATAGTGCGGCGTTGCAATCAGCACTGCGTCGCAGGCATCGGACGCAATCAAATCGCTGCCCTCGCAGAAAACCGCAGCGTCCGGCACGGTTGCGCGAATCCACTCTCGGCGGCTTTCCTTGCGGTCTGCCATGGCGGTCAGCTGCACTTCCGGGCATTTGCCGCTCAGGATGTTGTGGGTATGCAGGCTGGCAATGCCGCCCGCACCGATGATTCCAAGTCGAAGCATACCGAAACACTCCCATCATAGAGCCAAGCAGACTCTTTGTCAATTTCAATCAGGAAAAAACAGAAATATCAGGAGGGTTATTCCGAAAAAAAGGACTGCGTCCAAGACGCAGCCCCCTTTTTGTGAAGTTTGCGTGCGCTTATTACTTCTGCGCCATCGGATAGAAGCCACGGTATGCGCCATCCTTGTATGCCTGACGCTGCTCGTCGATAATCTGCTGACCGCCGGCGGAAAGGATTTCGTTGGTGTACTTATCCCACGTTGCGTCGAAATCTTCCGGCTTGCAGGTCACAACCTGAACCAGCAGTTCCGCTTCCTTGGAGATGATGGTCGTGCCATAGTCAATGCGGGACTGGATGGTGCGGGTGAAGCTGACGGGTTCGTAAGCGCCGTCGTTGGCAATCACAAGGCTGTCCGCCACAACATCCTCGTAGCCGGGGAAGCCCATAGCGGTCGCAGCGTAGTTCAGCTCGTCAGAGCCGTAGTAGTAGCCGTTGCAAATCGGCGCGCCGTCGGTCGCGTGCATCTTGTGCGCGTCGTCGGTATCGTTGATGTTCTTCAGGTCGGTCGGAATGTTGTTTTCGTTGACGGTGGTGTAGTTGTAGCCCTTTTCGCCGTTCTGCAGCGCATACAGCGATTCCGGCTTGCACATCCAGTTCAGGTACTTAATCGCGGCGACCGCAACCTTTTCATCCACAGAAGCGGGGATGAAAATCGCCTGACCAGCGGCCGTGTAGGTTTCATGCGGGGTCGTACCTGCTTCGGGCTTGAAGGGGTCGCAGGCAATCCAGCTCGCGCCGGGGACGTTCTTCGCCAGATCCTGCGCATAGGACTTTTCCATGCGCCACGGCGCGTCCCAGTTGCCAACCCAGAAGCCGTCATAGCCGTTCACGCGGTCGCTGTCGGTCTGCTTAGAGTTCTCAATGCCGAAGTAATCGGAAACCAGACCTTCGTTGAAGAACTTGTTCATCCAGCGCAGCGCTTCCTTCGCGCCGGGCAGCATGTAGTGGAACTTGAAGTTCGCCACCCAGTCTTCCTCGGTAATCTGGCTGTAATCGAGGAACGCATCCATCTGGTAAATCCAGCCGTAGAAGGGATCTGCCGCGTACAGGTCGGAGGAATACGGCACGGTGTTTTCGCCGCCCAGATTCTGCTCCTTCGCCGCCTTCAAGTAGGCGTACAGTTCTTCCACGTTCTTGGGTGCTTCCATGCCCAGCTTTTCCAGCCAGTCCTTGCGGATGAACATGCTCTGCGTCGCGACGACGATGCGGCGCGCAGGCAGATAGTACTGTTCTTTGCCGTCACCCACGTCGTACTGACCATACTGCAGGACTTCATCGCCGAGGAACGCGGTCAGCTCCTGACCGTATTCCGCCAGCAGATCATCCAGCGCCATGATGCCGCCCATGTCGATGTACTGCTGCACCAGATCCGTGCCGTAGGTCATGCAGATGTCCGGTGCCGTGCCGCCTGCCAGACGGGTGGAAAGAATCGTGCCTTCCTCCCAGCGGGAAACGGGAATCCAGTTAACCTTGATGTGGTTCGGATTGCCAAAGTTCTCCTGAATGTAGTGCAGCTGCCAGCAGTCCTCCACGTTGAAGCCTGCGATGGAGCGGTCATACATTTCGACGTTGAGCGTTACCCAATCATCGTCCGCTGCCATTGCTGCCAGCGGAAGCGCCGTCAGCAGCAGGCACAGCGTGCAAACCAGAGCCAGAAACTTTTTCATAGGGGTACTCCTTTCTATTTTGAACGGCTTTTGCCGCCCGTTCCAAGGAAGATGTGGGGATTGATTAACCCTTGACTGCGCCCATCGTAACGCCTGCCACGAAGTAGCGCTGCACAAACGGGTATACAATCAGAATCGGGAGCGTCGCGAAGATGATGGTTGCGGACTGAATGGATTCCGACACGCTGGTGCTCAGGTCATTCGAGCTGCCCTCGGCAACGGCGACTTCCACCGACTGACTGCCCTTGATGAGGTTGTACAGTTTGAGCTGCAGGGGCTGCAAGTCGCGCGAGGTGATGTAGTACAGCGCATCGTTGAAGCTGTTCCATTTGCCGACTGCGTAAAACAGGGAGAGCGTCGCCAGCGAGGAGAAGCTCAGCGGCAGGAAGATGCGGGTGAGGACTTGGAAATCCGTCGCACCGTCAATCGACGCCGCCTCCACCAGCTCATACGGCAGGGAAGAAAAGAAATTCTTCAGGATGATGACGTTGAACGTGGAAATCAGCCCCGGAATAATCAGCGACCACATGCTGTCAAGCATTCCGAATTCCTTCACGTTCAGGTAAATCGGAATTGTGCCGCCGGAGAAGTACATGGTGAAGACGATGAAGAACATAATGATGCGCTGCCCCTTGAGCCGACGCATCGACAGCGGAAACGCCACCAGAATCGTCATTACCATCGCCAGTGCAGTGTAAATCACCGTCAGTTCAATGGTGTAGAACAGGCTGTGCCACATCGAATTGTCATTGACGATGAGCTTGTAGGCATCAACGTTGAACTCCACCGGCCAGAACGACACCGCGCCGCGCAGAATGGCGGATTTGGAGGACATCGACATGGCAATCACGTTGATGAACGGCAGCGTGCAAATCAGCACGAAGAGCATCATCACGATGATGAGGATAATCTGCCCTGCACCGAGTTTCTTCTTCTTCTCAGGGCAAATATGCGCCTGTGTGGAAATCGCAGTCATGACAAATCCTCCCCTCTTACCAAATACTCTGTTCGTCGAACAGGCGGGAAACGGCGTTTGCACCCGTAATCAGCACCAGCCCCACCACGGACTGGAACAGCCCGATGGCGGTTGCGCGGGCGAACTGGCTGTTGGTGATGCCGGCGCGGTAGACGAAGGTGGAAATGACGTCGCAGTAGTCCTTGACCTTGGTGTTGCCGATGATGAACGGGCGGTCAAAGCCGATGGACATCATGCGCCCGATGTTCATAATCAGCAGAACGACGATGGTGGAACGGATGCCTGGCAAGGTGACATGCCAAATCTGCTGGAGCTTGTTCGCGCCGTCAATGCGCGCCGCTTCAAAGAGGTTCATGTCCAAGCCGGTAATCGCCGCAAGGTAGAGAATCGTGCCCCAGCCCATCGACTGCCACACGCCGACCAGCACATAGGTGAACGTCCACGTCGGACCATCCGTCAGGAAAGGAATGTTCTCGGAAATCCAGCCCCAGCGCAGAAGCGTGGAGTTGATGACGCCCGACGTCGGCGCAAAAATCTGCAGCACCATGCCGCCGATGATGACCCACGAGAGGAAGTGCGGCAGATACAGCATCGTCTGCGAGAACTTCTTGAGCTTGGGCGTGCGCATTTCGTTGAGCAGGATGGCGAGAATAATCGGAACGGGGAAGCCAAAGAGCAAGTCCAGCCCGTTCAGAATCAGTGTGTTCTTCAGCGCAATGCCGAAATCGCTCATGCCAAAGACGAACTTGAAGTTGTCCAGCCCAATCCACTTGCTCTTGTCCGGGTTGAACATGTTGTACTTCTGGAAGGCGATTTTGAGGCCTGTCATCGGCTTGTAGCAGAACAGGATGTACCAGACAATTGGAATCAGCAGCATCAGGTACAGCCGCCAGTCGCGCTGAAGCCAATGCTTCCCGCGCTTGCGGCGCGGACGCACCGATGCAGCGGTTTTCGCGGGATTTGTCATAAGCAAAAACCTCCATTTCTAACGAATTATGGTTTCCGTAAGGGTGCACAAAAACAACTCTCTTTTGCGGGATGCAAAATAGAATCCATGCAAAGAACCCGCTGTTTTTCCCAGCAGCATCAGCCAACATCTGACCGGCGCTGCCAACGGGAAACCACGGGAGACGCTGCACGAGGCAGCCTGTTACGGGAACGTCACGCTCCGTTTCCGTATCGTTAATTTGATTATAGCCGACGCAAGTTGCACAATCAATGTAAATCCTGCTTGAAAATATGTGAATCCTGCTGTATAATCAAAGCACCTGAACCCAGAAAGGAGCTGAAACGATGAGATTTACGGAGACCATCAACGGCTACAACGCGATGGGACGCGAAGACGCGGAGTACGAAGCGTGCTATACCGTAACGGAGCACCACACCATCAGCGGGCTGCATTGCCACGATTTCTACGAATTTTACATCCACTATCAGGGTGGCAAGGTCTACTATGTAGACGGCAGCGTGTTTCCGCTGCAAAACAATCAGCTGATTATCATGCCGCCGTTTCGGATGCACGGGCTGGTGGGCGGCAGTTCGCTGCAGAACTACGAGCGCGGCTTCCTGTATCTGCGCCCGGAAACGCTGCGAAAGCTTGGCTTCGGGCAGATTGACCTCCAGCGTTACTTCGACAGCCGCCTGCAGTCCGGAAAATTCTACTATGAACTGCCGCAGGTGGATGCGCTGGCGTGCAAACAGCTGCTGATAGACATCTCCGCGCAGCAGGACATGCCGGACGAGATGGTGCAGTTCCGCAATTACGGGCGCATCATCGACTTCATGGTCATGGTCTGCCAAGCCGTGCAGGGAACAACCGCTCCTATTCAGCCAAGCGTTGTCAACGATGTGATTTTCGATGTGCTGCAATACATCAACGACCACTTCACCGAACCGCTAAAATTGGAAGACATTGCGCGCCGCTTCGCCATCAGCGTATCGTACCTTTCGCACGAGTTTACAAGCTACGCCGGGCGCAGCGTCTACGAATACATTCTCTACCGCCGCGTGCAGCTGGCGAAGGAGAATCTGCTGACGGACATGAGCCTGAGTGAAGTAGCCGACCGCAGCGGATTCGGCGATTATTCCGGCTTTCTGCGCAGCTTCCGGCGGATGACGGGCATGGCTCCGAACGCCTACCGCAAGCAGCGCAGCGGCGGACACTAATTGCTGTTTTGTCTGATTAGGACGACAATCTGCCAAATCCGCCGAATCGAAAACAGGATTCGCATAGAAATCTTGATGTCAATGTGCTATCATGCAGATAACGCATCACGCAGCGTTGAGTATTGAAGAAGGAGCGAATGCCATGATTCGGATTGCCATCGTGGGTACGGGCAACATTTCCCACGCCCATGTGGAGGCCTACCTGCGCTTCCCGGAGCGCTGCAAGATTGTGGCGCTGGTGGATATTGTGCCGGAAAAGGCGCAGAAGATGAAGGAGGATTATCACCTGACCGAAGCGGAGGTCTACGACGACCACCAGAAAATCCTTTCACGCAAGGATATTGACTTGGTGGACGTCTGCACGCCGCCGTACGTCCACGCCAGCATTTCCATCAACAGCCTGCGTTCGGGCAAGAACGTCGTCTGCGAAAAGCCGATGGCGGCATCGCTGGAAGAGTGCGACGAAATGCTCCGCGCCCGCGATGAAAGCGGCAAGAAACTCGCGATTATCGCCCAGAACCGCTTCCGCCAGCCCATCAGCAACCTGAAGAAACTGCTGGACAGCGGACTTGCGGGCAAAGTGCTGTGCGCCTCCGTCACATCGGCCTGGTGGCGCGGTCACTGCTACTACGACCTGTGGTGGCGCGGCACATGGGAGAAGGAGGGCGGCGGCTGCACGCTGAACCACGCCGTCCACCATATTGACATGCTGTGCTGGATGATGGGACTTCCGCAGACCGTGACGAGCGTGATGGCGAACGTCGCGCACGACAACGCCGAGGTGGAGGATTTGTCGCTGTCCGTGCTACAATATCCGGGCGCGCTGGCGCAGCTGACAGCCTCCGTCGTGCATCACGGCGAAGAGCAGGAGCTGGTCTTCCAATGCGAGAAGGCGAAAGTCGCCGCGCCGTTCAGCGTGTACGCGTCCATCTCCAAACCGAACGGCTTCCCGATTGAAAATACGGAGTTAGAGCAGAAAATCCGCGATTTTGTGGATGCGCAGCCGCAGCTTCCCTACGAGGGGCACGCGGGCGAATTGGAAAACGTCCTCTCCGCGCTGGAGAACGACACCCTGCCCGCAATTGGCGGCGAGGATGGCCGCCGGACGATTGAGCTGATTACAGCCGTCTATAAATCAGGCGCGACGAAGCAGACGGTCACGCTGCCGCTGCAAAAGGACGACCCGTTCTACACGGTGGAAGGCATGATGCGCGCCGTGCCGCATTTCTACGAGAAAACCACGTCTGCCGCGTCGCTGGACGGCACGATTACGCTCGGCAGCGATTATCAGCAGAAATAATGGGAGGTCATCACGATGAAAGTATCAGACGGCATGAATTATGCGCCCAAAGGCAAGGCGCAGCCCGTCGTGAAGCCGGGTGAATTTATCTTTTCCGCCGCACACCTTGACCACGGGCACATCTACGGCATGACAAACGGTCTGCTGGAAGCGGGTGGCACGCTGAAGTACGTCTACGACCCCGACCCGAAGAAGGTGGAAGCGTTCGTAAAAGCGTACCCGCAGGTGAAAGTCGCCCGGAGCGAGGAAGAACTGCTTAACGACAAAGAAACGAACATGGTCTGCGGCGCGGCGATTACAAACGAGCGCTGTGCGCTGGGGCTGCGCGCCATGCAGGCGGGCAAGGACTACTTCACCGACAAAGCGCCCTTCACCACCTTGGAGCAGCTGGACAGCGCCAAGAAGATGGTAGCGCAGACGGGCAAGAAGTACATGGTCTATTACGGCGAACGGCTGCATGTGGAAGGCGCGGTGCTGGCGGGCAACCTGATTGAGCAGGGCGCTATCGGCAAGGTCATCCATGTGGAAGGCTTCGGGCCGCATCGGCTGGGCGCGGCAGGGCGGCCGCAGTGGTTCTTTGAAAAGGAGAAGTATGGCGGCATCCTCTGCGATATCGGCAGTCACCAAATCGAGCAGTACCTGTTCTATGCGGGCGAGGAGGACGGCACAGTCTCCCGCAGCCGCATTGCCAACTACGCGCATCCGCAGTATCCGGAGCTGGATGACTTCGGCGACTGCGCCATCAACGGTGCGAACGGCACGACGTTCTACTTCCGCGTGGACTGGTTCACGCCGGACGGCCTGCGGACGTGGGGCGACGGGCGCACCATCATCATCGGCACGAAGGGGTACATTGAAATCCGCAAGTATGTGGATGTCGGCACGGAGCGCGACGGCGGCAACCATGTGTTCCTCGTCAACGACCAAGGCGAGCAGTACATCAACGCAACCGGCTTGACGGGCTACCCGTTCTTCGGTGATTTGATTCTGGACAGCCTGAACCGCACGGAAAACGCAATGACGCAGGCGCACGCCTTCAAGGCGGCGGAACTGTGCCTGATTGCGCAGAAGCAGGCGGAAATGGTGTATCAAGCGAAATAATACTATTTCCGGATGAAAAGGCGCCAAGGTGCGCCGCGAATTTTTCACTCTGGCTAACGCGAATGAAACGCAGCGTAGCAGCGCTACGCTAAGTGGAATGATCGGACGCCAGAGGGGAAAAGGCGCAAGCAGATGGCGCAGTTGAATCCGGAAATAGTATAAAGCAAGAAAGCAAGCCCGTCGGCTGCCTGTGATTTGTACAGGCGGTCGGCGGGCTTGCTTGGTTGTATGCAATTGAGGGGACAGGGAATGGCGGTGCTTTTGAGGTGGTGAACTTTCGTGCTGCGGATGATGATAGTGGGGAGCAGGGGGAATGTGCTCCTGATTGTCGCATGAAGTAGTTTGTGTCCGATGAAGAGCGGACAGGGGGTATTGTAGCACAAAAGGGTGGCGTTGTGGTGACGGTTAGGAGACTTTTGTTTTGGATTTCGTGCACTCGCAGGTAGTTGCATTTTCGGCGGGATAAAGGTCGCCGCCGCACATTTTGCACTTGATGAACATGGGTTTATTCATCCTTTTTCTTCCATCTAACAACATCGGCTGTTATATTCATCCTCATTGGCATATGATCAATTCTATACTCTGATTTATCAAATGCGCTAACCGCAACCGATTTTCTATCAAAAATATGGGAAAGATGTATGTCAGGAAAATAAATTCTTGTCTCGTACTGATATGCATACTCACAACGTTTGTGTAGCAATTCCGGGTAGTTGTCTGTCGGATTGATAAAGAACTCACCTCGTTCATCAATATCATACTGTATTCTATCTGCAAGGACACGATTAGCAAGAGCTTTTCTCTCCCTTCTTTGCTTTTTTAACATATTCTTCAATTCTTTATCTCGCATTTCCGCGATGCGATTAGCAATTGCTCTGGCTTGAAGAATAACGTATGTTGCTCTTCTGTCATCTGCCACTATAGATGAATTCCACTTGTTTGCAAACGCATCAAACAAACGCGCATCAAAGTTATGCCTTATTCTTGTTTTTCCTGAAGAAGGTGCTTCATTTACTGCATCAATGCACTGGTATCCATAAATGCAAAAAATCGGAACAGTTAAGGCACTTTTTCTTCTTAATAGAACATAATTTCCATCATTACTTTCCTCCAAATCGTCCTTTAATCTGGAACGCATTATAGTCAAACGTTTATCATCTTTTTTCAATCGAGCAAAATAACCTTCAAAACTATCTCCCTGCACTGTATCGCCAGTTGCTTGTGCTTGTTGGATAAATTTCCCCACGCATGAAAAACTAAAGTTTCCATTTACAAGAGAATCTATCCACCTTTGTTCCGAAAATTTGAAAAATATGATGTAATTGTCTGGTGGTATCACTTCAATCACCTACTTACGTCAATTATAAAATCTTATTTTTCATGCTTTGAAAGTAATTTTCGTTGCTCTAATTGTTTAAGCAAATTTTGAACGTTTTTCCCGTTCACCCCCGCCGCCAGCGCATCCACCTGCGCCGCAATCTCCCCGTCGATGCTCGTGGGCATCGGGTCGGCGAAGCGAATTTCCTCCGCAAGGCGCTTCATGTCCGCATCCCCCGATGCGGCCAGCGCGTTCGCCTTCTGTCGGATGACCTTCCACGCGGCGGTGCTGTCCGCCATGTGCGCTTCGCTCTGCGATACCACCACGCGCGCGGCATCCTTCACCGTCAGGCAGATGCCCGTCACAGCGAAAATCAGCACCTCCGCCAGCACCGTCACCCACGCGGGACAGAGCGCCGCCAGCCCCATCAGCGCAAAGCCGAGAACGCCCTGTACCGCCAGCGCCACCGCGCCCACCTTGAAAATCGGCCAGCCCAGGATCTTGCTCTCCAAGCCATCCTTGCGGAACGCGGCATAGAACGTCCACGCTGCCAGCAGGAACATCAGCACGGTGCAGATAGCCGCAATCCACCACGATGCCGTCCGGCTGAACGGAATCAGCACCATCAGCACAAGTGCCACCACCAGAAGAATCCCCCAGATTGTCCATGCGTGCTTGCTCAGTTTCATTGCTTAGTCCTCCCGCTTCTTGCCGCAGTTCGGGCAGAATTTGCTGCTGATGTTCGCCTGTCCGCAGGCGCAGTTCCACGTTTCGGGCTTTTTTGCACCGCAATTCGGGCAGAATTTGCTCGTGATGCCCGTCTGCCCGCACGCGCAGTCCCACGCTTCGGGCTTCTTCGCGCCGCATTCCGGGCAGAATTTGCTCGTGATGCCCGCCTTGCCGCAGGTGCACGTCCAGCCCTCGACGGCGGGAGCTTCCGGGGTCAAGGCGCTCTGCATCACCGGCTGAATCGCGTCCTTCGTCATGCCAATGACGCTGCCGACCGCGCCCAGCCCAACGCCTAACTGCATCGCGTCGCTCGCCATGCCGCTGATGCCGCCCGCTGCGCCGCCGTTGCGCATGGCTTCCAGACCCACCTGACGGCTCGTCTCCTGCTGGTAGGTGTAGCCCTTCATGCGCATCTCCTGCGCCTCGGCTTCCGCCTGCATCCGGTAGATGTCCGCCTGCGCCTGACCCGCGATTCGCGCTGCGTCGGCATCACCCTGCGCAGTGATGGTTTTCAGGCGGGCTTCCGTCTGCGCCTCCACCGCCTTGCGCTCGAACGCGGCTTCCGCCTCGGCTTTGCGGATTTCCTCGTCGCGCGTTTTCAGGTACAAATCCGCGTGCTGCTGCTTCATGCGGCGGAAATTCGGGTCATCGTCCGGCGTGACGATGTTGCTGACGTAAAATTCCGGCACTTCCAGCCCGTACGATGCCAGTTCCGCGTTGATGGCGTCGCGCAGACCGCGGCTGATGGTGTCGAGATGCTCGTCCAGCTCCAGGACGGAAATGTGGTTGCTCTTGATGATTTTCGCCAGATTCGCCTTCACCTGCGTCATGATGAGCGTGCGGAAGTACCCCAGCCCGTTCTGGTCAAAGACTTCCTCCTGCTTCAGCCCCGCTGCCGTGCCGACGACGCGGATGAGCAGCCGCCGCGCGTCGCTGACCCGCAGGTTAAACGCGCCCGACGCCCCCAGTTCCACATGGATGCCCGTCACCGGGTCAAACATGCCGACTTTGCTCGGCGTGCCCCACTTGATGCCCAGCTGCGTCGTCAGGTTGACGAAGTAGACCTCCGCACGGAAGGGCGTGCCCTGCGTCGGCAGCTGGTAGATGCTGTTCATCTTGGGGAGCGTGGCGGTTTCCAGCGTGTAGCGTCCCGCCGGAAAGGAATCCAGCGCTTCGCCGTTGCGGAAGAACACGGCTTCCTGACTTTCGTGCACAATCAGCTGCGTTCCCGTGGTGAAATCCGTCAGCGGGTGCTTCCACACAATCGTCTGATTGTCGCCCTCATAGCGGATGACCGCCGGAATGCCCTCCGCGCGCACCTGCGCCTTCTTCACCTCCGCCTGTACGTCGTTCACCGCACCGCAGACGGGGCAGTCCACCTCGTCCACCGTGCTGTCCGCGTTCAGCTGGCAGCCGCACCGATGGCAGCGGAACGACACGGCTTCCCCCACCATCAGCGCCGATTGGCACACCGGGCAGCGGGCATCCACCCCGTCCGCCTGATCGAAAACGACCTGATTGCCGCAGGACGGGCACTTGCGGCTGGCTAACCTTTCGGTTTTGACATCAATGATATTGCCGCACGCGCAGCGGACGCGGCGGCTTGCGAACAGACCCGTGCTGGCCTGCACATACTGGTGGCAGACGGGGCAGGCGATGACGAATTTACTCATAACGGCAGTTCCTCCTCTATCTCATTCCTCATGCTGGAAATTGCGCATGTGAAAGGAAAACATTCCACTTTGATTATACTGCGGCTGCTTTGCAAGTGGTTACAGGGGGGCGGCGATTTTTGCGTAATGGTGAAAACATAGTTGAGCAGATTTTTGGCAAACGTGAGCACCTGCAATTCAGACTGACTATGTGCCATTGGAAAACCTCTTTTTCAAAGTGTGTTGTTCCGCCTTTCTGGCGATTGCAATGGGAATGCAATTTACACAATCAAGTGCCTCCTGTAAGTAATTGGGCTACCCCATTCAGCAACGCCATTGCTTGCGGCCATACTGTGGCAGCTGTTGTGAATACACTAACAATATCAGTCACTTGAGTCGTTTTGTTCCAAATGCGTTTGCCAAGCGTTTCTTTTGTTATTGCTTGAGCATGTTTTTGTGTGCTGCGCCATGCCTCATTGAGCTTTGCAATGGCTTCGTTTTCATTTTCTTCTGCGCGGCTTGCAAGAAGAAGCAAATCCTCTAACGGTAGACACAGCTGTTTCCGGTTGAAGCCCATAAAGACATTCCCATGTTCAATTTCTACCAAATTTTTTATTTGGCTTTGAACAGAGGGGTTCTCAAACATCAGCGTAACGGTTTGGTCATTTTTATTATAATACCCTCTCTTTAATGCATCCGTCAGTTCTGACACCCATTGAATATCTTTGGGATAAACCAGCTGCGCCCTCACACGCAGATTGCGCACTTTGGTTTCCGTTATCCCTAACTCCAGGCTAATGTCATAATCCCTTGCTGGTTTGTCGAGCATCTCCAAGTAGATGGAGAACATCAGCGTTTCGTAATCTGTTTTTGCAAAAGAGCCAAATCGCTTTGAAAACAGTTCAGCTTCCTGCAAACGTCCTGCAATCATTTCGGCTTTGTTTTCCCAATTCATAATGTACTCCTCCATTTATCAAGTTTTATTTTTGCCCTGCGGAGAAGCAGGAGCGCTTTTCCCCATCCATCGCCCCTGTTCCCCCGCCCAAACGCATACCCAGCAGAATCCGAGATTAGGCAGATTGAAGATTAGAAGATTCCAGCATCAATATCCACCCACAAAGCGGGGCGGACAGAACCGGAGTCATCGTCGACGCTGTAGTAGTAGAGAGAACCGCCGGCGTACACGTGCGCGGCAAGTTTCTGATCGTAGCCGGGCGACCGCAGCCACCACCACCCGGCATCAATGTCATCAGCGGTCTTCTTGTAAGAACTTGTCCAAGCTCCATGTGCAATCGCGTACGCCGTCGGTGCTATGCGCGACTTCGTGTTGCTGCTGTTGTTATACGTTACACCAAAATACTTGTTGGCTTCTGCATAACTCAACAGGAGCACCTTATCCTGCGTATTTTTCCCACCGTTCGTACTCCATCCGCTGTAACACTGATTTTTGCTGTTATCCACGTCCGTTGTCAGAATTGCCGCCTGTTCGGCACTGCTGAATGCCTTGTTGTAGAACGTCCCGTTCAGCCACGTCCGCAGGGTGCAAGTCTCCCAAGTAACGCTGGTATAGTCTGTGTTATATGGCTGTGCATCCAGCCCGTAGCGGCTAATCAGCAGTGCCTTGTCACCATCCCGCGCCAGCACAAGCCACTCAATCGGCGTTGCATCGTTTCCTGCTTTTGTCTGTGGATACGTCCCGAAACTGACGTAATTGCCAACAGCAAACTTCGCGTCGCGTGCTGCCGCTATCATATTATCATCTTCCGCCAGCAGCTTGTCAACGTCTTTGTAGCCAGTAAGCGTCACATAAATGGCATATGCTTCATCATACCGTGCCGCAGCGTTTAGACTGTTCGCTTGCTGGTACTTCGTTTCGGTAATCTGCGTCGCCGCGTCACTGTAATTCTCCAATTCCGTAAATACAGCAATCGCATCGTCGTACTTTCCATTCTCACGCAATGCCACTGCCTGTTGGTATTTCGTTTCATCAATTTGCGTTTTCGCGTCGCTATAATTTCCCAGTGCCTTAAACACAGCAATTGCATCGTCATACTGCCCATTCTCGCGCAGCGTCACCGCCTGTTGATACTTTTCCTGCTTCATCTCCTCAATCTGTGTTTCAGCATCACGATAATCATTCAATGATGCAAAAACAGCAATGGCAGATTCATATTCTCCCGCTTCGCGTAAGGACACTGCTTGCTGGTACTTCGTTTCCGAAAGTTGCTGTGCGGCATCGCTATAATCGCCTAACGAACTGAAAATAGTATATGCATATTCATACATCCCATTTTCGCGCGAAAGCAATGCTTTTTGATACCACGTTTCTGCAATCTGTGTTTTCGTGTCTCCATAATCCCCCAACTCCGCAAACGCTGCAATTGCATCGTCATACTGCCCTTCTTCGCGCAACGCCACCGCCTGCTGATACTTGTTATTGGGGATAATCACATTCGGAATGCACCAAGCAATAGCGCATGCAACCATCACAACAACAACCGTCACAATCGTCAGCGTTTTCTTCCTGCGCGCGCTTTCCTGCCGCTGCTTCTCTTCCGCGTTCTCGCACTCCTTACGCCGCTGCTCAGCTTGCTTCCGCAGTTCCTCCACGTCGCGGTAGCCGTTCAGCCCCTCGCGTGCCAGCATCCTAATTGCCTTTTCCCACTTGAAGCTGAAGTTTCCTTTTTCAGCTTCCTGCATTGCCTCCACAGCATCATTGTAGACGGTTTCGCGGGCGTTCTCTGCGTCCTGCAAGCACTGCTCCGCCTGCTGCTTCGCGTCCTTGTAGCCCGGAATCTGCCCAAACTGCTTGGCGAGCGCTTCCAAATCCGCCGCATCCATCAAATCGGGCATTCCGATTTTCGCTCTTCTTCTGCTTGCATTTTCGTAAATCGCCTTCTGCCGCGCCTGTTCCGCCAGCGCAAGGCACTGCTGGGCGCGCACTTCTTCTCCCTTGATTTGCCCAAACATCGCCGCCGCGACTTTCAGCATGCCTTCGGTCACGTCGCACGGGGCGTTGTCCGCTATCATCTGCGCCAGCGTGTTCCGGATGCTCTGGTAGCCCGCCAAGTGCCACGACGCATTCTCCTCCGCGCTGTAATCGGTGGATTCGCTGCCCTTTGTCAGGCAATTCGCCCGGTAGGACTTCAGCGCATCGTCCATCTTCGCACGGCTGCCGCGCCCGACTGCTACCGCACAGGCGCAGTCAATCGCCAGTTCGTGGCAGTGTTCCTCCACCCGCGCCCGCACGCTCGCCATATAGCCCTCGTATTTCTGCTTCTGTGCCGCCGACGCAAAGCGAACCGCCTTCTGCCAGTCGCCGCGCATGTCCACGCAGTAATTCAGCGCGCCGAGGTCGCTTTCCTTGCGGCAGCCCGTTTCGGCGCACACCTTGCCCATGTAGGCCTCGGCGCATTCTGGGTCAATGTCCAGCACGCGGTCGTAGTATTCGCGCGCACTCGCGGTGTCGCCGTCCTCCAGGAACAGCGCGGCACGCTTGAGCAGGCTCGTCACGCCCGGCGCATTGGTTTCCACCGTCGCAGTCTCCACGCGCACCCCCTGCGGCACGCTCGTCGGCTGCTGCATCACCTTCTGCACCCCGCGCAGCAAATCCTGCATGAAGCCGATTTTGCTCATGTCCTGGCTTTGCAGCATCGACAGTTCTTCCGGCAGGTCGTACGGATCCATATCCCGATAGCACGGAATCAGCAGCCGCTTGTGGTCGTGCTTCATCAGCGACAGATAGCGGCTCCACTCGTTTTTCACCCACACGGCGTTAAAGTACTCCGGACGGCTGCCGATAACGACCATCACCTTCGCGCTGTTTAGCGCCGCGAAGATGTACGGCTCGTACTGCTGCCCAAGCTTGTCCTCCAGCGTGATGCGGCTGAAGAACACCTTCAAGCCCTGCTCGGTCAGCCCATAATAGACATCCTGCGCCCATTGGCTGTCGCGCGTCCGCTGACCGTTCTCGTCCGTCTCCTTGTAGCAGATGAACACGTCATACGGCTTCTCGTTGGCGGAAATTGCCAGAATCCCCTTCTGGATTTCTGCAATCCGCGCCGCTTCCTCCTGATAGATGCGGCGGCTCTCCTCATCCGGCGCGTTCTCCACCGCCGCGAGATAATCCTCGTCCGTCAGAATCGACGCCACCTGCACGCGATGGCACGTTGGGATTCGCTGATGCGTTGCCGGATCTTCAACGTACTCAATGCCGAATCGGCTGATGACCGCGCCCCAGTGCGCCTCGGCATCCGTGTCGTCCTGTTCCAGAATTTTCTCGTACGCCGCAACCGCCTTGTCGAACTCGCACTGCCGCCGGAAATGATTCGCGCGGTTGTAGCGGTTCAGCTTGTTCTCGTCCTCCGCCTGCGGAATCGTCGACGTGCTGCCGCAGTACTCGCACGTCCCGTACGTCGCCCCCGGAATGAAGTCAATGTCCCCGCCGCACATTTTACACTTGATAATCATGGTGCGTCCCCCTTGCTGATAGCATCGCCTAAAATGGCATAATTCGTTACGTCGTGTGTATTTTACCACACTTACAGACATTCGGCAAGGTGAAATGTCGAATTTTATGGAAAATGCTCTCGTCGCTTGAAATGCAAAAGTGTACGTCCGCAAAAACATCGGCAATGTCAAAAAATCAACCGAACAAGTGCCAGACTCTTCCCAGCACATGACTGCATACAAAAACGCCCCATGACTGCCATAACAGCCATAGGGCGCAAAATGCTTGGTACAGAAGGGAACTCAGCGCTTGCTGAACTGGGGCGCGCGACGAGCAGCCTTCAGGCCGTACTCTGTCAAAAATGCAAAGTGTCTGTATGCGAAGGAATATTCATACAAAGCGAGAAAGGAGGAGGCGTTTGGGGAGAAGGTGTGGGGATGTCAGGCTGTAACATGCCGAACATCTGATGCGTTCAGATGGAATCGTAGGATGAGGACGATATTACTCTTGCATATGTGAAGGAAATTCGCTATAATCTATTTATCACCATGCAAAGAGGGAACGCGAATGAGTACGGGTGTATCCTATAAGAAACTATTCAAGCTGATGATCGACCGGGACATGAAGAAAAAGGATCTGCAGCAGATAGCCGGACTGAGCCCCGCGACCATCACTAAGCTGGGGAACAACAGCTATGTCAGCATGGAGGTGCTGGTCAAAATCTGCCGGGCGCTCAGGGTGGACGTCGGCGACATGATGGAAATTGTACAGGAGGAACCGGCAAAATGACAAACCTTCGCAAACTGGAGACAGAGCTTTGGGAGTCCGCTGATCTGCTTCGTGCCGAATCGAAGCTGACGAGTCAGGAGTACTGCATGCCCGTGCTGGGGCTGATCTTTCTGCGTTATGCGTACAGCCGTTTTCGGTATGTGGAGGGGGAGATTCTGAAGAATCGCCCTGTCCGCAACGGGCGCGTTATGCCTGTGGAGGCCATCGACTTTCAGCAGAAGAGCGCGCTCTTTCTGCCCGAGGAGGCGCGGTATGAATATCTGCTGAATCTCCCGGATGATGCCAACGTCGGCGAGAAGGTTAACCATGCCATGGCGCTGGTGGAGCAGCAAAGTCAACAGTTGCAGGGTGTGCTGCCCAAGACGTACACCTCCTTCAAGAACGATCTGCTGCGGGAGCTGCTGCGCATCTTCAACAATAGCGCACTCAATGACATTCAGGATGACATCATCGGTCGCATCTATGAGTACTTCCTCAACAAGTTTGCGCCGGCGGTCGCCTCGGATGATGGCGTGTTCTTCACGCCCAAATCGCTGGTGCGGATGATTGTGAACATCATCGAGCCGAAGCGTGGAACGGTGCTGGATCCGGCCTGTGGCAGCGGCGGCATGTTCGTTTCTTCAGCCGATTTCATCGCGCAGTATGGCGCAAACGCCAACATGACCATGACCTTCTATGGGCAGGAGAAGGTGGAGTACAACGCCAGGCTGTGCCTGATGAACATGGCGGTGCATGGCCTGAACGCAAAGATTGTGTCGGGCGATGCCGCCAACAGCTTCTACAACGATCACTTCGCGCTTGAGGGCAAGTGTGACTTTGTGATGGCAAATCCTCCCTTCAATGTGGACAAGGTCAAGAGCGAGAGCACGCAGACTGCCGGGCGTCTGCCCTTTGGCATGCCGGGCGTGAACGGCAACAAGGAGGTCTCCAATGCCAACTACCTCTGGATCAGCTACTTCTACAGCTATCTGAACGAGCGGGGTCGTGCCGGCTTTGTGATGGCGGCATCCGCTACGGACAGCAGCGGGCGTGACCGGGAGATTCGCCGTCAGCTGGTGCAGACGGGCGCGGTGGATGTGATGCTCTCCGTGGGCACCAACTTCTTTTACACCAAGAGCCTGCCCTGCACGCTGTGGTTCTTCGACAAAGGAAAGAAGCTCGAGCTGCGCGACAAGGTGCTGTTCATCGACAGCCGGAATTATTACACGGCGGTGGATCGCACGCTGAACGAGTGGAGCCCGTGGCAGATGAAGAATCTGAATGCCATCGTATGGCTGCACCGGGGCGAGGTGGAGAAATACAGGGCGCTGGTGGATGAATACCGCGTGGCATTGGCGCTGACGCCGGAGGACACCTTTGCCAGATGTTCAGAGCAGCTGGAAAGCGACATAGCCAGCGCCACCGCCGAGAGCAAGGAAGCCGTTGCTGCCGCGGGACGCCGGGACAAAAAGTGTGTACAGGCGCAGTATGACGAAACGATTGCCACCCTGCAGGACAAGCTGACGATGGTGAAGGAGGCCCTGTGGCTGACGGACAGGTTCGGTGAGGGCGAATACCGCGACATTCCCGGCCTGTGCAAGGTAGCCACACTGCAGGAGATTGAGGAAAAGAACTGGAGCCTGACTCCCGGCGCGTATGTGGGCGTGGAGGAGCAGAAAGCCGATGATGTGGATTTCGCCGAGCGCATGAAGGCCATCCACGCGGAGCTGCTGGCCCTGCAAAAGCAGAGCGATGAGCTGATGGCGACCATCTCGAAGAATTGGGAGGAGATGGGGCTGTGAAGACCTATAAGCTCCGGGAAATAACAAAAACTATTGTAGATGGGAAACATGGCGACTGTATACCTGACGAAGACTCCGGCTATTACTTCATAAGCTGTAAAGATATTCATGATGGCATGATTGATTACAACAACGCACGCCAGATTGAGTACAATAGTTTTGTGGAGGCTTTCAAACGAACCGCTCTACAAGCAAGCGATATTCTTATTACCAACAGCGGGACGATAGGAAGAATGGCATTCGTTCAGAAAAGTGACATGGTTGAAAAGACGGCTTTTCAGAAAAGTGTAGCTGTTGTTCGCCCTGACACATCCATTATTGATGCAAAATACTTATACTATGCTATTCAGAACTGCATTGACAGAATGGCAGAATTGTCTAATGGCTCAGCACAAAAGAACCTATTGCTTTCAACAATGCGTGAATTTGATATTGCTATTCATACTGACCTCCCCACCCAGCACCGCATCGCCTCCATCCTCTCCGCCTATGACGACCTGATTGAAAACAACCGCCGCCAAATCAAGCTGCTGGAAGAAGCGGCGCAGCGGCTGTACAGGGAGTGGTTCGTGGAGCTGCGGTTCCCGGGATATGAGAACGTGGAAATTGTGGATGGGGTGCCGGAGGGGTGGCAAGTAGTGTTCCTTGGAGATGTTATAGAATTTGATCCTAAGGTACCTCTAACTAAAGACCGTATGAAACAGTCTGTTCCGATGGCTGCACTTAGCGCATCGTCTATGGTATTAGATCAATCTTTGATCGAAAATACCATGTCCAATTCTGGAAGTAAATTCAAAAACGGGGATTCTCTGTTGGCACGCATTACGCCTTGCCTCGAGAATGGAAAAACTGCTTTTGTGGATTGTCTCGACTGTGACGAAGGTGCTGTCGGCTCAACAGAATTCATTGTTATGCGATCAAAGAATCTGAATCCGTATATGGTATATTGTATTGCTCGCAGTGATTGTTTCCGAACCGAGGCAATCAATAGCATGACTGGCTCTGACGGGCGGCAGCGCGCACAAAAGGATAAATTGAAAGCGCTGTCGTATATATTGCCTCCAAAGTCATTGATTGATCGGTTTGAGCAATTCGCACAGCCGTGCTTTGATAAAATCAGAGTGCTTAACAGACAAAATGGTTTTCTTGTGAAGGCAAGAGATAAGTTACTTCCCAAACTGATGAGCGGAGAGATGGAGGAATGAGATATGAAGGAAGCCTATAACTGGAAGTCATTGTTTATTGCTGCTGTGCTGGTGGTCTTGGGAATTGGTCTCATTGTGGTAAATGCGTATATTTCTGTTATCCCATGGAAAGACATTTGTATGGGTGTTGGTTGTTCACTCATTGCTTCAGCTATTGTTATAGCAGCTCATGATTTTGTGATATACAAGGTTAGGATATCAGCATTGGATGAGTGGGGAATTGACAAAATATACGCTACTCGTGCAGAGAAGAACAGTGATTCTGACCCAAGCCTTGATAAAGCCAAATACTGCGTAGATGGAATAGCCTTTGGGCTTTCGAGTTTTCGAACCAAATATAGTAAAAAGGTTGAGCGTTGCTTGCGAAAAGGAGTCAATTTCCGGTTTTTGGTTATGAATCCGCAAAGCGAATATCTTACGGCACGAGAAAAAGAAGAAAACTCATCAATTCGCCAAAGTATAGAGGATTTGATTAAGTGGGCGGATAGGTTGAATGCTGATAAAAACAATAAAGGGAAGATAATTGTGAAGGGGTACAATGCTATGACACTTGATTTCTACTGGCGAGTAGATGATGATATATATGTTGGCCCTTATTGGTATCAATACAAAAGTTCAGATACAATAACGTATCGTTTTTCATCTAAAGGAAAAGCCTTCACAATCTATACAGACTACTTTGAAAAATTATGGGAGAACAAAGAACTGGCTACTCCGCTAACCCAGATTTCGCAATTTTCCTACAGGAAACGGCAGCACTCTTAATAGCTATCCTGAGATCTGAGGTGAGGTAACATAATATGAGCTACGACTATTCCGAAAACGTCCTTGTTCAGGGCGCCGCAGGCGACCTGCTCCACAACGAGCTGGGCTGGGAGCTGGTCTATGCCTACAAGGCGGAAACACTGGGCGCATCCGGTACCCTGGGCCGCACCGACTACCACGAGGTGCTGCTCACCAGGTACCTGCGCCCGGCTCTGTTTCGCCTGAACAGTTGGATGACGGATGGGTACGCGGATAGCATCATCAGAACCCTGCTGGAGACATCCTCCTCCGCCACGCCCCTGCAGACCAACGAGGCCAAGTATCGCCTTATCACGGACGGCGTGCCGGTGGACTTTCGCCTGCCGGATGGCGGCGTCGAAAAGCGCCTGGCTCGTGTCATTGATTTTGATCACCCCGCCAATGACCACTTCCTCGCCGTGAAGGAATTGAAGGTGGATGGGGCAACGTATCATCGCCGGGCAGACATCGTTGGCTTTGTGAACGGTATCCCGCTGCTTTTCATCGAGCTGAAAAAGATGGGCGTGGATGTGCGTCAGGCCTATGACAGCAACTACAGGGACTATCAGTACGCGGTGCCCCAGCTGTTCTGGTTCAATGCCTTTGTGATGCTCTCCAACGGTGTGGATTCCAGGGTCGGCACCCTCGGCAGCAAGTATGAATTCTTCAACGAGTGGAAGCGACTGAAAGAGGATGATGAGGGCGCGGTCAGCCTGGAAACCATGCTGCGCGGTATCTGCAAAAAGGAGAATTTCCTTGACCTGCTGGAAAACTTTATCCTCTTCGATCATTCCGGCGGTCATACGGCGAAGATTATGGCCCGCAATCATCAGTATCTCGGCGTGAACGAGGCCGTGGAAGCGTACCGCAACCGCAGGCTGCGCGATGGTCGACTGGGTGTTTTCTGGCATACGCAGGGCAGCGGCAAGAGCTATTCCATGGTGTTCCTGGCCCAGAAGATTCGTCGCAAATTCTCCGGCAGTCCGACCATTGTGGTGCTGACCGACCGGGATGAGCTGAACAACCAAATCAGCGATACCTTTGAAAACTGCGGCTGCCTCGGCGGTGTCACAGCCAATGCCTTTATTCCCACCAGCGCCGCACGTCTGGTGGATATGCTGAAGGGCAATCCCAGCTACATTTTCACACTGATTCAGAAATTCAATCGCGATGACCTGCCGCCTATCCAGCCGGATCATGACATCATCATCATGAGCGACGAGGCCCACCGCACACAAAACGGTATCTTTGCCGACAACATGATGAAGCTGCTGCCGACCGCCAATCGAATCGGCTTTACCGGCACGCCGCTGTTTGCCTATGACAACATCACCGAGCGCACCTTCGGCGGGTACATCTCCATATATGATTTCAAGCGTGCCGTGGAGGACGGCGCCACCGTTCCCCTGTACTACGTAAACCGGGCCGACACGCTGGAAATCACAAACCCGCAGATTTCCGAGGAACTGACGGATTTACTCGACAGCGAAGCCATGGACAGTGAACAGGCACAGAAACTGGAAGGCGAGCTGGCAAAGGACATCCATATTCTCACGGCTGAAAAGCGACTGCGCGCCATCGCGAAGGATTTTGTGGCGCACTACACCGAAATGTGGACTACGGGCAAGGCTATGTTCGTGTGCATCAACAAGGTAACCTGCGTCCGTATGTACAACTTCGTGCAGGAATACTGGCAGCAGGCCATCGCGGCTCTGGAGGCCTCGCTGCAGGGTGCCACCCAGCAGGAAAGCCAGGAAATCCAGCGCAAGCTGAGCTGGATGAAGGAAACGGAAATGGCTGTGGTGATCAGTCAGGAGCAGAACGAGTGGAAAATCTTTGAAAACTGGGGACTTGATATTACACCCCATCGTCAGAAGATGGAAAAACGCAAGCTGGATAAGGAGTTCAAGAACGACAACAATCCGTTCCGCGTGGTGTTTGTGTGTGCCATGTGGATGACCGGTTTTGATGTCAAGAGCCTGAGCTGTCTGTATCTGGACAAGCCATTGAAGGCTCACACCCTAATGCAGACCATCGCCCGTGCAAACCGTGTCTTTGATGGAAAGACGAACGGTTTGGTCATTGACTACATCGGCGTGGTGAAGGCGCTGCGTCAAGCGCTGGCGGACTATACCTCTGGCGGGCGTGCGAATGTGGATCCCACACCTGACATTGAGCAGCTGTATGCGAAAATCCGTGAAACCATTGCGTCCATTCGTCAGCTGATGTCCGAAAATGATTTCAATCTGGACACCATCATCCGGAGCGATGGCTTTGCACGGATGGCTCAGGTACAGAACGGTGCGGATGCCCTTTCGGGCAAGGATGATGTCCGGAAGAGATTTGGCATCATGGCGCGCGAGCTGTTCCGCATGTTCAAGTATGTGGAGCGTGGTCGGCTGGACGATGAACGCGTCGCCAAGGATGCCATCAGCGCTGTTTACGATACAATGTACAAGCGTGTCGCCCGTGCGGATAACTCCGCGCTGATGAAGCGGATCAACGACATTGTCAGTGAATCCATTGAGGTCACAGCCGGTGCAAAGGATGACAGCAAGCGCTTCGATCTCAGCAGCATTGACTTCGAGCGGCTACGCATGGAGTTTGCCAGGCAAAAGCATCAGAATCTGATTCTCCGTGATTTGCAGACACTGCTTGAAGAGCGGCTTGCGGAAATGCTCGCCGTCAATCCGACGCGAATCGACTTTTACGAGCGTTATCAGACCATCGTGGAAGCTTATAACCAGGAGCAGGATCGTGCTGCCATCGAAAAAACCTTTGCCGACCTGATGAAGCTCGCCAGCGATTTGGACGATGAAACAGAGCGTTGGGTGCGCGAGGGTTTTGAGAACGAGGATCAGTTGGCGCTTTATGACCTGCTGAAGAAGGATTCCTTGTCCAGGGAGGACATCAGAGCACTGAAGGTATCTGCCAGGGAACTGCTAGATGCCATCCGAAGCTCAATCGCAGACATGGATAACTGGCGTGAGAAAGAAAGCACCCGCGCTGCAGTGCAGTCAGCCATCCGGAATGTGCTATGGAACAGCCTGCCCCAGAGCTACTCCGACACGGAAATGAAGACTTGTCGGCAGAAAGTGTACACATTTGTCGTGGATCACTATCCTGTCACACGTTATGCCTATTCATAATGTTTGGTGTTATAGGGCGAGATTATGGTGGGGCGCTGCCTTTCATGGGCCGCAGCCCACGCTGGGTCATCCAATAGGGGCGCGTAGCATCCCTGTTGGCACACGACTTTGCATGAGGTCCGGCTTGCCGGACTAGCGAAAGCGATTGCTTGCAATCGCCGAGCGTAGCCAGCGAACGGCTCCGCCGTTTGATGGCCGGTATTGCAAAGTCTAGTGTGTTATACCTTCGCGCAAGGGACAGGCAGCGGACGGTTGCCGGACGCGCTGCTGAAAGCCATCCTGCTGTATGACGGCAGGGTGGCTTTGTGCGGCATGGGGCATAGGCATATGCCCTGCCTGTTGCTTGGGCGAAGGTATACCCGTCCTCCAGTGCTCAGCGTTCATCATCGGCCCTGTGCTTGTGTGAAGTTCATGAACATGGTCTGCAGACTTTTCTCCAGCGATTCCTTCTCGTCCTCAGGATAGCCGGAAGCGACAACAACTTCCGTGATTGCTCCAACGATGTCATTGATTGTCATGCTGTGCAAATCGAAGGTGCCCTTTCGTGCTTCCAACGTTTCTACCAGTCTCTCCATGATGGCGGAGGTTAGCTTCACGTTTTCTCTGGTTCTGGTTTCTGCACCCTCATGGAGATATGCCAGTATGCGCGACCAGGTCAATTCCATGGCGGCGGTATCCGGCAGCTGCGGAGGTACCATGTTGCTGCGGATATCACGGATCACACGCGCTGCAATCGCTTTATCTGCCGGTGTTGTCTTTGCATGTTTTGTAACCGTGTTACCGGCAACCTGGAGCACCTTGTTCATCACCGCAAGACTTCCGCGGTTCGTTTCGTCCGCATATTGCGCAATCTGCTCGGTGAGGATGGCGAAGTCCTCGTTGATGAGCAGCTTGTTCAATACGTCCATGTTCAGCGCTCCGGACAGCAGCTTCTTCGCGGCAGCCTCCGTCAGGCCCAGCTTGTCGATGTCAAAGTTGGTCTTGTAGGGGATGTTGGTTGCGCCCAGCAGAAAGTCCGTGGTGACGTTGAAGAACCGGGCAATGCCAAGCAGCACATCGCAGGGAATCTCTGAGGTTCCGTTGATGTATCGGCTCATCGTTGCCTCTGAAATGTGAATGGCTTTCGCCAACTTCGCATGACTCATTTTCTTCTCAGAAAGCAGGTCTTTGATACGTTCCCCACTGGTGCCCGGCAAATACTCGTTCACGCGCATCACCCCATTCAGCCCTTTTCAACTACCATTATACGAAACTATATTCTCTTGCACAAGCGAACACGAAGCATTTTTCAACAACATCAACGGAGAGCATCGTCCTCCCTTTCATATTTGAAAGATTCATGCTGCCAGAAACCCCTGTCTTTCATCTTTGCACGAAAGACGGGGGTTCTCTTTATTCTGCGATAAAGTAGACCTGACGATATGCGGTGCCCCCGCTATCAGACAGCACCTTGACAACTTCGGCTGATGCCTTTGCCTGACATAAACCGCGAAGACCTCCCGGACACCGGAAAATACTTCACGAAGCACCTTGCCGCCGGGAACGAGCGCCCCACAGGGGGACTGGGTGTGAGCCACAAAAGGTTTCTACCCAGGAAACAGGCAAAGACCAGGCCAACCAACACAATGTCCAAGGAGGAAGTCCGCCTTTTCTCCACAGTAACAACCACTTTAGGAGGATCAATGAAAACCACAACGCCTACTGAAAACCCTAACAACCCTGAAAACGTCGCTGCCGATATGCGTGCAGCACCCTCTGCCGGGCCTTTCCTTCCCTTTGTGCCACTGAAGCCCAGCGCGGATTCCCTGCCATCCTTTCCGGTGGAATGCCTGCCACTGAAGCTGCGCGCCTATGTGGAGGCGGTGGCCGTCCACACCCAGACACCGGTGGATATGGCTGCCGGGGTTGCTCTCGGCGTGCTGGCTACATGCCTGCAGGGCACAGTCAGAGTTGAGGGCAACATCGGGCATTACGAGCAGACCAGCCTGTATGTGTTTCTGGTTGCTCCGCCGGGTTCCCGTAAATCGGCTGTGATTCACGCCATGACTGCCGCCATTGAGGATTATGAGCAGCAATATAACGAGCAGCATCAAGGGGCGATGCGCCGGAACAGGCAGGAACGTGAGTCCCTGCAGCGTGACATCAACCGGCTGACCAAGGTGCTGGAATCAAAATACGACAAGATGACCGAGCTGGAGCTGCAGCACGCCCAGGATAACCTCGCTGACCTGCCGGATATCAGACCGTTGCAAATCTTCACGGACGATTGCACCAGCGAATCCATGGTCAGGCTACTAAAGGACAATGGCGGGCGCATGGCGCTCATCTCTGCCGAGGGCGGTGCCTTTGACAACATCGTTGGGCGTTACACCAAGAAACCCAATCTGGATGTCTGGCTGAAAGGCATCTGCGGGGACACCATTCGTGTGGATCGCATCAACCGTGAGCCTGACTACATCAGGCATCCAACCTTGTCTATGATCATCAGCGCACAGCCCAGCGTCCTGAGTGAAATCATGCAGAACGGCATGCTGGACGGCAGGGGCTTTCTGGCCCGGCTGCTGTATATCAACGTTTCTGGTTCTTCCATGCCCAGGTCGTTCCGGTCTGAACCGATTCCACCGACCGTACAGGATGATTACGACGATTTGATTTTCAGGCTGCTGGAAAGGTCGGAGGGTGATTCTGTTACGCTGTATCTCACCCCCGAGGCAGTTGGCAGGATGGACGAACTCTGCCATGATGTGGAAGTCTATCTCCGCAAGGAGCACCGCGACATGCGAGAGTGGGGCAGCAAATACATCGGGCTGGTGCTGCGGATTGCCGGGCTGCTGCATGTAGCCGCCGACGAGGCGGGTGACATCGAGGCACCGATCATCGACAATGCCATCAGAATCGGCAGCTATGCCTTTCGCCATGCACTGTACGCCTATTCCGTGCTGGGCGCAGATGAAACCGTCGAGAAGGCCATGCATGTGGTCGCGAAGCTCCGCAAGCTCGGCGTAACGGAAATTTGCCGCTCCGACCTGTACCAGAAGTGCCGAGGACGTTTCTTCCGCGACGCGAAGGATATGGAACCCGTCCTGGAGCTGTTGGAGCGGCATGGCTACATCTGGGTAGATCTCCCGACCTATATCGGCATGGGACGGCCGTCTGTCGGCACCGTCCATGTTAACCTCAGGGTACTGGAGGAAGAACAACCCCTCCGGTACTTTTCAGCGTAAATAGCATTGATAGAAGGCACTGTCCTTTTGTCGACAAAGGAGAGAATCATGAATACACCAAACTACGCCATCATGCGCTTCGCTAAGTACAAGGGCCCGGAGATCAGCCGCATCGAGGGACACAACGAGCGCACCAAGGAAACATACGCCAGCAATCCCGACATCGACCGCAGCCGCAGTCCGCTGAACTACAACCTGATTCACCCGCCACAGCACTATCGGGCCGAGGCGGAACGGCAGATCAGGGAAGCCGGATGCCGTGTCAGGTCGGACAGCATTCGGCTGGTCGAGGTGCTTTTCACCGTCAGCACCGGTTACTTCGATGGCAAATCACAGGATGAAATCCGTGCCTACTACGCGCACTCGCTGGAATTTCTGAAGAAGTACCAGCATCCGGGAACCATCGTGTCCGCTGTTGTTCATATGGATGAGGGCACGCCCCACATGCATGTGGTTTTTGTGCCCCTGACAGAGGACAAGCGGCTCAGTGCCAAGGATATCATCGGCAACCGGAAGAAGCTGGTTCAGTGGCAGGATCAGTACTACGAACACATGGCGGAGAGCTACCCTGACCTTTGCCGGGGCGAAGCTGCCGCCAGGACGGGCCGAACACATATGAACGTACAGGAGTTCAAGGCCTTCACCAGGGACATCCGGAAAATGTCAAAGATAGCCGACAAGGTGGAAGCGCTGATGAATGGTGCGAATCTGCTGAACAGCAAAGGACGGCTGGAACAGCTTGTTCCGCTGGTCAGGGATTTGCTGGTTCGCTTCGGCAAAATGAAAACGCAGCTGGCGCAGTACCAGGAGGCCTTTACGACCATCATTGCGGAGAACGAGCAGTTGAAGCAGGAAAACTGCATTCTGGAGGATGAACGCAGGCAGCGCAATCGGCATGATATGGATAGCAGAACCGCCATCCATCAGCTGGAGCAGAAGTGTCAGCGGTACGAAAAACAGCTGGCTGTCATTCCGCCGGAGGTTCTTGCGCAATATACCCGTCAGACCAGCAAGCAACACAAAATGGACAGGTGAGTCTTACCCTTTTGGAACGCTGAAGCCCGGACAAAACAAGGCGTATAGGCAACGACATACGGGCGGGTGGATGCCGTGTCCACCCGTCCGAAAATCTGCCCTCAATAGGGTCAGAAAGAAAGGAAATTCAGAATGAATCATATGAGAATCAACAAGATCAAACGGAAATACGTTACGGCCTATGACCGGCCTGCAGATAAGGAGTTCTATGACCCAGGCAATCAAAAAGACAAACATGATGCCCGAAACAGGGAAAGTCACCTCTTTTGACGAATACAAAAAGCTGACCGGGGATGAACAGCTTCAGCAGATCATACAGTCCGCTGTCGCCGGGGCCCTTGGTCAGATGCACCTTGACAACCCCATACCGTATCCCCCGAACGCCGAAGAATCAACGATGACAACGATTGATCCGAAGATGAAGCGGTGCTGTATCCCGACCGAGTTCGGGAACATCTGGGTACAGGGCAGAACCATTCCGCAGATGTGTCAGGCCTTCCATGAGAAGATGCGGATGCTGGAGGGCGTGTCCGACGGTCAGGCAGATGCCAATCCGGCAAGCCCGCTGTTTGAGGACTATGCCCAGGAATGGTGGGACACCTTCGAGGCCAAGCGACTGGGTGGAGGCACAAAAATCGACTACGAGATGAACCTGCACAAGCATGTGATTCCCTACTTCAGGGGGAAGCGGCTGAAGGACATCACCACCAAGGATGTGCAGGGGTTCTACGATGAGCGGGCGGCGTATTCCAATTCCACCTGCCGGCACTGGCGGACGCTGCTGTACGGCATCTTCAATTCCGCCATTGAGGACGGTCTGCTGGAAAAGAACCCTGCCAAGAGCATTCGCCTGACCATGAGCAAGAAGAAAAAGGAGCGTCTGCCCATTTCCAGGGAAGAAGCTGCCGGAATTGAAGCAAATCTTCATCTGCTGGAAGGGAAGGACTTGCTTCTGCTGTCGATCCTGCTCTACACGGGTGTCAGGCGCGGTGAGATGCTGGGCCTGCGCTGGGAGGACATCGACTTTGAGCGCAAGCTGATCCATATCCGCAGGCAGATCACCTTCATCAACAACCGCCCGGTAGAAAAGGCCACCAAGTCCCAGGCGGGTCTCCGCGAGGTGCCCATGCTGCCGGAGCTGGAGCGAATCCTGCTGGCGAACAGGCCGGAGAATGCAAGCCCGACCAATTATGTGGTGGATGGGGAGGAAGCCCTGAGCGAGCGTTCCTTCCGCAACACCTGGGCACGCATCTGCAAGAAAGTCGATATTCCCAAGGGTGTGACGCCCCATGTGCTGCGCCACACCTTCCTGACCCAGCTGCAGGCCACAGGTCGCGTGGACATCAAGACGCTGCAGAGCATCGCCGGTCATTCCAAGATTACCATGACCATGAACACCTATGTCCACCGGGAGGTAGGCAACGTGGAGAAAGTCAGCCGGGATAATGCAGGGCTGTTCACCAGAACATGACTGCATAAAGTTGCAATCATATGCAGACGGACGGACACACGATTTTGCACGGATTTCACGGCTGGAAAATCCCTGAAGTGCCGATGAAACAAGGCTTTCCGCTCCTGTGACGCAGTAGCATCCTTTGCAGGGAACTGACTGCATAAAAGAGAAAACCCATGGCTGATTGGGCAGCCATGGGTCGGAAAGCCTTGATTTGTAAGGGTTCTCAGCGCTTGCTGAACTGCGGCGCACGACGGGCAGCCTTCAGGCCGTACTTCTTACGTTCCTTCATACGAGGATCGCGGGTGAGGAAGCCAGCTTTCTTCAGGGCAGCACGCAGTTCCGGATCAGCCTTGCACAGGGCACGAGAGATGCCGTGACGAATTGCGCCGGCCTGACCGGACACACCGCCGCCGCAGACATTCACCAGCACGTCGAAAGAGGTCGTGCCAGTCAGCGTCAGAGGCTGACGAACGGTCATCTTGAGGGTCTCCAGACCGAAGTAGTTATCAATATCACGCTTGTTGATGGTCACTTTGCCATCACCGGCGACCAGGCGGACGCGGGCAACAGCCTTCTTGCGGCGGCCAACAGCGCTGTAATCAACCTTAGCCATTTGTTTTTCTCCTTTCCGCCTTACACGAGGTCAAACTTCACGGGCTTCTGCGCCGCATGGTCATGATTCGGGCCAGCGTAGACCTTGAGCTTCTTGGCCATCTGGCGACCCAGCGGTCCCTTGGGCAGCATACCCACGACAGCACGGCGGATTGCAAATTCAGGCTTCTCAGCCAGCAGCTTGCGGTACTTGGTTTCCTTCAGGCCGCCGACATAGCCGGTGTGATGATAATAAATCTTCTGATCCAGCTTCTTGCCGGTCATGACGATCTTATCCGCATTGATGATAATGACATAATCGCCGGTATCCACATTGGGGGTGTAAATCGGCTTATTCTTGCCGCGAAGGATGTTCGCGACCTGGCTGGCCACACGGCCAAACACCTGACCCTCGGCATCGACAACATACCACTGACGGGTAATGTCAGCCGCTTTCGGCATGAACGTCTTCAAAGGTTTTTCCTCCCTAAGTGATGGTTCTCTATGTGTGTGCGGCACGGCATGATGGTCGCATGTCCTCCGCGGGTGTTTCAATAGTTTCCGGGGCAAGCGGAGCTATTGATGCCATCCACTATTGTACAATAAACGTGCCGCTTTGTCAAGCGCAAAATGCGCATTTTTCAAGGATTAACTGTGATAAGGAACTAATTTACTTAGCTGTACTGGCATATTCATCGGTATTCCAGAAGCGTTCTTCGGACATTCGGCGCATCTCCCTTCATTTGAAAACTGAAAGTTGTTTAATTCTTTTCGTAATAAACAATATCCATTTTATCATTTATATTTTCAACCAATCCTGTCCTTTTATATCCCAACTTCTCATATAAATAACAATTTCCTTCTTCTTGAAGAATGGTGTCAAGTTTCCAATTATCATGTCCATGAATTTTTTCGACTTCTTCAAATGCTTTTTGTGCCAACCCTTTATTTCTAAATTCTTTCATAATAAAAACAGGTGCTACTCTTTTTCTACTTCCATCTTTTTTATCTACAACTCTAATCGCACCAACTAAATTATCTCCGTCAAAAATATAATAGAAATATGTAAGTTCTTGTGATAATTTAGCTTCTATTCTTTCTTTTGCCTCATTTCCAGGACTTGTTTCATAGTCTTGATATCTTTCTAACAAATCGGAAAAAGCTTCTGTTTGCATTTTCCATATTTTTTCACAATCATTTACATTTGCTCTTATTAGTTTCATAACATCACCTCGTCAAATTCAACGTTTCTTCTTTGTTTCTTTCAATAAAGTTACCTGTTCCATTTCCTTTTCATAACTGCCATTGGCATAGGCAACGTCCAAAATAGCACGTTCCAGTTTATCTTTCGCCAACCGTTTCATTACGGCGGCGGTCTGCTCGTCCAGCGTGCCACGGCGGAGATACTGCGTGATCGTATTCATGCGGCGATTGTAGATCGCCCTAATCGAATGATCGTCCGCAAGCTCTCGTTGCTCTCTGCCTTTGAGATTGCCGATCTGTCTGCAAGTGCACCCACGCTTATCCCCCGGAGCAAGTCCTCCGCAGTATTTGGTCTGCCTTGCATCCGTGATCAGAAACCACTTGCCGCAAATAGGGCATAGTTACTTGTCACTATTAAGCCAAGGGTTTTCGGAGGTTTTTTCCCCTTTTGACGCACCTTTTTGCTGATTTGCCGCTGTGCTTCCCAAAAGCCGTCAGCGTTTCCGCTTTCTCGGCGGACGTTCCGGCAACTCTTCCCACATCGCCTGCACCATGGCGCGGAGCTTTGCGGAATCGGCGAGAATCGGGACGTGCAGCATAGGCTTCGCGCCATCGTAGGGTGGCTCGGCGGAAGTACCCGGCATGAAGCGCCACGCGGCGGGGACATTCTTGACCATGAAGCCCGTGCCGTATACGCCGCCGAAAATCCGCTCGCGGTAGTAGAAGATGAACCCGCCCATCATGGGGATTCGGCGGACTTCCGGCAGCGGTGCCAGCTGGGCAGAGACGAAATCCGCCAGCTCGCGATTCGTCATGCGCTTCCGCAGATTCTCGACGCGCCCGGCGATATTCGCGGCAAACTGCTCGTCCGTGAACGACGGGTCGCGGGTGCTTTGCCAAAGGCTGCACGGCAGTTCGGGACACTGCGCGCAGTTCCGCAAGCCTTTTTTCTCCCGCACACAAGCGTAAATCGGGCACGCGCAGCCCGCCGGCGCATGGAACACACGCCCCTGACATTCGTTGCAGCCCCGGCACAGTCCCCCAAAGAATGAACACGCGCCGCAATCCGTGCCGCAGACGCTGATGCTTTCGCTCATGTTGATACCTCCTCCGGCGGATAAGCGCCGTTTTCCTCCATTGTACGCCCATTTTCGCACGATGTCTTGAAGAAACGCGACACGTTTTCCCCGTGATAGCGGCGAAACTCGCGGCATAGGTGCGCCTGATCCGCAAAGCCGTAGCGCGCCACCGCGTCCTGCACGTCCGTCAATGTCCCGTGGCAAATCTCCTGATAGAGCGCTTGATACCGCACCAGCGCGCTCCCCTTCTTCGGTGTCATCCCCCAGTACTCGCCCCAAAGGCGCTCCAGCTGACGGCTGCTGATGAACAACTCGTGCGCCCACGCGCTGACCGTCGCCGTCCCGCGATGGCACAGCAGCACATCCGCCGCCGTCTCCACCAGCGGATTTTCCCGGCACTGAAACGCCAGCAGGACGCTCTGCGCATACGCCGTGCGCGCCGATAATCCGCGCAATTCCGGCAATCGCGCCCGCAGCGCCCGGTCAAGGCGGCCGAATCGGACTTCCGGCGATTCAGAGCCGTTCAGCGTGCCGCGAAGGGCATCATCCGCAAACGCATACGCGCCGAAGGCATGGAAGCGGATGGCGAATGTGCTCACCGTATGCCCCGGAATCATCGGCAAATGCGCAGTGCCGCACACGTCGCTGACGCCGCAGAAACTCGCTTGAATGATGCGTCCCGCCGTTTCGTCAATGTGGTAGATGAGGTCAGCGCAGACATCGGGAATGATGCGCGTCGGGGATGCGCCAGCGCCGATGATGCCGCCCCAGAAGCAGCGAATCCACCCTTGCAGGGATTCGCAGGGCAGGATTTCATGGTGTGCCGCCGTTGCGAGGAAGGGAGTGGCAGTCAGGGGCTGCCACATGCGGCGGATGTTTATCATTCGCGTTTCTCCTTCCTTATACAACGCTTTTGCTGCAGGGGCTTTCGCCTCTGCGGAGGCAAAAAGGTGGGCTTTCCGTTCGCCCCTTGACCCCTTCGGTCGTCACTTTTCCGTCTCAAACGTCACGTTCCGCCCATCGGAGCGGCAGATAATTGTCCCCTGCTCGTCGGTGCGGAAAACGACAACATCCGCGTCGCGAAGGCGGCTCAGGGTGCTTTCCGCCGGATGACCATAGGTGTTGCCCTTGCCGACGCTGATGACAGCGTACTGCGGCATGATTTCACGCAGGAAGGCATAGCACGTCGAGGTTTCACTGCCGTGATGACCGACTTTCAGCACCGTCGCCTGCAGCCGTTGGCCATTTGCCAAAAGCGCGTGTTCCGCGTTCCACTCCGCGTCGCCCGTGAAGAGGAACGACGTGCTGCCGCAGTCCACGCGCACGACCAGCGACATGTCGTTTGTGTCCGTGAAGCCTTGCCCATCGGAAAGGAACGTCACCTGCGCGCTGCCGAGATAAAAGCTGTCGCCGATGCTCGGCACGGTCAGCGAAATTCCCTGCCTTTCGGTGTACTTCACCAGTGAGCTGAACACCTTCGTATCCCACTGCGTCACGGGCGAATACACCGCGCCGACCGTGCAGGCATTCAGCGCGCCGGGCAGACCGCCAATGTGATCTTCATGCGGATGCGTCGCAATGATGGCATCAAGGTGCTCAATCTCCAGCGTCTTGGTCAGGTAAGCGTAGACGAATTGGCTAGCGGAGGCTTTTCCGCCGTCAATCATCATGGCATGACCGTCGCTGACGAGAATCGCGCCGTCCGCCTGACCGACGTCGAGGAAATACACCGTTAAATCAGCGGATGAAACGGGTACGGCGGTCGCCGTTGGCCGCTGCGTCGGAATCGGTGCAAGGAAATCATCCCCGTTCGGCGCGTCACTGCGGACGAACAGCAGCACCGCCATCAGGAGTGTCAGCAGCAGTTGGAAAATCGTCCGGCGTGTCGCCTTGCGCCGCGTCGTCCGGCTCTTCTTCCTCTTCATCGTGTACCCGTGCTGCCGAAGCCGCCGCGGGACGCATTGTCAAGGCGTTCCACCGTCACCAGTTCCGGCTTGTCCATCTTTCTCATCACGCGGAACTGGCAGATGCGGTCGCCGCGCGCGATTGTCGTGTCGCGCATGGCCAGCGCTGGAAAGCCCCACACGTCGTCATCGCCGCAGTAGCTTTCGTCGATGACCCCCATGCTGTTCGCCTGCAGAATTCCCCACTTGCGGAAGGTCGAGCTGCGCGGCACAATGTGCGCCTCGTACCCCTCCGGCAGCTGCATCGACACGCCCAGCGAAATAATGCGGAACTCCCCCGCGTGCATCGTCACGGTTTCCGCCGCGCACAGGTCAATCCAGTCCCCCTGCGGCAGGATGGTCAGCGGCACTGCGCCGTCGTGATATCGAACCAGAATCTTCATGCTTGTTCCCCTTTCTGTTTGCCTTTTTATCATAGCACAAAAAGGCATTGCCGGGAAGACGAACACGCAGATTTTTCTTTTCCCAAAAAACTTCCGATTCTCGGGATGAAAATGCCCGCGCGCTCCGTTAGATGGGCAGATGCACCCCAAAGACGATTTAATTAGGAAAGGATTGACCCGATGAACATCACGCTCAAGCCCATTGACGAAAGCAACTTTCTGGATGCATTCCATTTGCAGCTCCGCGACGACCAGACGCAGTACGTCTCCCACCCGATTCGCAGCCTTGCGCAGGCGTATGTCTACCGTGATCAATGCCAGCCGTTCGGCATTTACGCTGACGCGCGGATGGTGGGATACGTCATGGTGATTTACGACCCAGACGTACCGGAATACGACATTTGGCACATGATGATTGACGCTGCCGAGCAAGGCAAAGGCTACGGAACAGCGGCGATGAAGGCGGTGCTGGACTATATCGCGACGAAGCCGTTCGGGGATTCCGGGCGTGTTGTGCTGACGTGCCATCAGGCGAATATTCCGGCGATGCGGCTGTACGAATCGCTGGGATTCCAGCACACGGGGAATGTGGATGAGGACGGCGAGGAGGAAATGGTGAAGGGGGTGTAAGGGAGAATTTTCCTTTGAAAAAGCATTCTCGTCGCGTCTGCGGACGCGAAGCTGCCTCATACCTGCCGGAATAGCGTATTCTTGTCGAGAAAAGCGCGGAAAGCCACATCAGCCTTCCGCGCTTTTTTGCTGCCTTATACTATTTCCAAACTTATACTATTTCCAAATAAGAATGCGCCAAGATGCGAAGCGAATTCTTCATTCTGGCTAACGAGCGTGAAACGCAGCATAGCAGCGCTACGCTAAGTGGAACGACCGGACACCAGAATGGAAAAGGCGCGAGAAGATGGCGCAGGTGAATTTAGAAATAGTATTATCATGCGGTTTTTCCTTCCCTTACCCTTTCCCGCACCAGCTGGTCATCTCCCTCAAACTCGCCACAATCCCCGGTAGCTTCTTTACCACCTCGTCAATATCCGCCTGCGTGGTGTCCGTGCCGAGCGTCAGCCGCAGTGAACCTTTCGCTTCGTCGCGCGTCAAGCCAATCGCCGTCAGCACATGGCTGGGATCAAGGCTGCCCGCCGTACACGCCGACCCACTCGACGCCGCGATGCCCTCCAAATCCAGCCGGAGCAGCACCGCTTCGCCCTCGATGCCCGCAAAAGACACGTTCACGTTGTTCGGCAGGCGCTTGTCCATCGTGCCGTTGATGCGCATGTCGGGAATCGCCGCCGTCAAGCCGCTGATAAGCCGATTGCGCAGGAAAGTCATCCGCGCCGCGTTCTCCGCCAAGCCCTCTTCCGCCAGTTCAATCGCCTTGCCCAAGCCGACGAAGCCCGGCAGATTCTCCGTGCCTGCGCGATGCCCGCGTTCCTGCGCGCCGCCGTGAATCAGCGGGTCGATTTTCACGCCCTTGCGGATGTACAGCGCGCCGATGCCCTTCGGCCCATGGAACTTGTGTGCCGAGAGGGAGAGCATGTCCGCGTGGAGCGCCTCGACATCCAGCGGAATCGCGCCGACAGCCTGCACCGCGTCCGTGTGGAAGAGTACGCCGCGTTCGTGGCAGAGTGCGCCAATCTCCGCGACGGGTTCGAGCGTGCCGATTTCGTTGTTCGCCGCCATCACACTGACCAGCACGGTATCCGGGTGCAGGGCGTTCTCCACCTGCTGGGCAGTCACGAAGCCGTCCGCATCCACCGGGAGATACGTCACCTGCCAACCCTGCGCTTCCAGCCACTGGCAGGTATGCAGGATGGCGTGATGCTCAATCTGCGTGGTGATGATATGCTTCCCCTTCTCCTGATGCGCAAACGCCGCGCCCTTGAGCGCCCAGTTGTCGCTCTCCGACCCGCCCGCGGTGAAATAGATTTCCTGCGCGCTGCACCCCAATGCCGATGCGACCTGCCGCCGCGCGCGCTCGACCGCTTTTTTCGCGTCGCGCCCCGTAGAATGAATGGAGGACGGGTTGCCGTACACCTGCATATAATAAGGAAGCATTGCCTCCATCACGGGCTGCGAAACGGCGGTCGTCGCCGCATTATCCAGATAAATACGATCCATGTGTGTTCCTTCCTTTTCGCTTTCTCCTTCTGGGAATTGTAGCACGCTTTCTATCGCTTTGTCAACCGCTGATTCGCCGCTGCACAACCGTTTGTTTTGTCCTCTTTGCATCACTTCAGCGCCATTTCCCACAAAAAAATTTGCGAAAGATTCACGAAAACGTTTGCGTAAACGCAAAAGCTGTGATACAATAAGATTGCAACAATCACTGCGGCTACGTCCGCTGCTCTGGAGGATTAGGTGCATGAAATACGGTCACTTTGACGACAAAGCCCGCGAGTACGTCATCGACACGCCGCGGACGCCTTACCCGTGGATTAACTATCTCGGCTGTGAACAGTTCTTCGGCATCATCAGCAATACCGCCGGCGGCTATTGCTTCTACCGCGATGCCCGACTGCGCCGCGTCACCCGCTACCGCTACAATAACATGCCTGTGGACAACGGCGGCCGCTACTTCTACATCAAGGATGGCGACACGGTCTGGAATCCCGGCTGGAAGCCCGTCAAAACGGAGCTGGACAGCTATTCCTGCCGCCACGGCATGGGCTACACCATCATCACCGGTCAGAAGAACGGTCTGACCGCCAGCCAGCTCTCTTTTGTGCCAATGGGCGTGAACGCCGAGGTGCATCAGGTGACGCTGCGCAATGATTCCGGCGCGTCCAAGGACATCATCCTGACGTCGTTCGTCGAGTTCTGCCTTTGGAACGCGCAGGACGACATGACGAACTTCCAGCGTAACTTCTCCACCGGCGAGGTCGAGGTGGAAGGCAGCGTCATCTACCACAAGACTGAATACCGCGAGCGCCGCAATCACTATGCGTTCTACGCCGTGAACACCCCCGTGGACGGCTTCGACACCGACATGGAGACGTTCCTCGGTCTGTACAACGGCTTTGAAAACCCGCAGGCGGTTTTCACCGGCAAGATGGGCAACTCCATCGCGTCCGGCTGGCAGCCGATGGCGGCACATCAGGTGAAGGTGTCCCTTGCCCCCGGCGAAGAGCGCCGCTTCAATTTCGTGCTGGGCTACGTCGAAGTGCCGCAGGCGGAGAAGTTCGTCGCGCCCGGCGTCATCAACAAAGCGCCCGCGAAGGCGCTGCTGGAGAAGCTGACGACCGACGAGCAGATTGCCGATGCGTTTAACGCGCTGAAGAAGCACTGGGACAACCTGCTGTCCGCCTATGTGCTGACCACCCCCGACGAGAAGCTGGGCCGCATGGTCAATATTTGGAATCCCTATCAGTGCATGGTCACGTTCAACATGAGCCGTTCGACCTCCATGTTCGAGAGCGGCATCGGGCGCGGCATGGGCTTCCGCGATTCTTCGCAGGACTTGCTCGGCTTCGTGCATCAAATCCCCGAACGCGCCCGCGAACGCATCCTCGACATCGCCGCGACGCAGTTCCGCGACGGCGGCTGCTATCACCAGTATCAGCCCCTGACCAAGAAGGGCAACAACGACATCGGCGGCGGCTTCAATGACGACCCGCTGTGGCTGATTGCCGGTACGGCGGCGTACATCAAGGAGACGGGCGACTTTGGCATTCTCGATGCCGCAACGCCCTACGACTGCAACCCCGACGACTGCGGCACGCTGCTGGAGCACCTCGAAGCGAGCTTCTACCACGTCGTCAACAACAAGGGACCGCACGGTCTGCCGCTGATTGGCCGCGCCGACTGGAACGACTGCCTGAACCTGAACTGCTTCTCCGACGAACCGAGCGAATCCTTCCAGACCTTCTCCAACCCGAACGCGCCGGATGAGCGCGTGGCGGAATCCGTGCTGATTGCGGGCATGTTCGTCGCCATTGGGCCGGATCTGGTCGCGATTCTGCGCCGCCGCGGGCTTGACGACAAGGCGGATGCCTGCCAGAAGGAAATCGACGCGATGAACGAAGCCATCCTGCGCGACGGCTGGGATGGCGAATGGTTCGTCCGCGCGTACGACGCTTTCGGCCACAAAATCGGCTCGAAGGAATGCGAGGACGGCAAGATTTACATCGAAAGCCAAGGCTACTGCGTCATGGGCGGTGTCGGCGTGAAGGACGGCAAGGCGGAAAAGGCGCTTGAATCCGTCCACAAGTATCTGGAAACCAAGCACGGCATCGTGCTGCTCCAGCCCGCCTACAAGGAGTACCACCTCGAACTGGGCGAAGTTTCCTCTTATCCGCCGGGATACAAGGAAAACGCGGGCATCTTCTGCCACAACAACCCGTGGATTATCGCCGCGGAAACCGTTGTCGGCCACGGCGACCGCGCCTTCGACCTGTACAGCCGCATTGCCCCCGCCTACCGCGAGGAAATCAGCGACCTGCACAAGATGGAGCCGTATGTGTACAGCCAGATGATTGCCGGCAAGGACGCGCCAAACTTCGGTCAGGCGAAGAACAGCTGGCTGACCGGCACGGCGGCATGGAACTTCTACGTCATCAGCAACTACATTCTGGGCATCAAGCCGGACTGGGAAGGCTTGAAGATTGACCCGTGCATTCCGCACACTTGGGACGGTTATCAGGTGAGCCGCCGTTTCCGCGGAGCAACGTATGCGATTGCGATTGAGAATCCGTCGCATGTGTGCCGCGGTGTGAAGCAGGTGACGGTGGATGGACAGGCGATTGCGGGCAATGTCCTGCCGGTATTTGCGGATGGCAAGACGCATCAGGTCACGGTAACATTGGGCTAAGGATAAAAACCTTCGGAAAAAGCTAATTGGGGGTAACGCGCTCAAGCCGGGCTGCCCCAAACGGGTCAAGGGACAGCGTCCCTTGTGGGGTTTGGGGCAACGCCCCAACTGTTCCGCGGGCGACCAATTCAAAGGAAGAAGTCAACAAAGGCGCAGGCAGCGAAGCGTCCCTGCCAGTAACTTTGCGCTTCCGCAGAAGCGCCCCCAAGCCGCTTTATCAACCACTTGCACATTGTCGCGCCAGATGGGCGCGACCGACCAGCATCGGGAGAAGTCGTTTCTCGGTGCTGGTCTTTTTTGTTGCAGGGAGATTTCGCCTCTGCGGAGGCGACCAGAGGGCTTTGCGGTCGCCCTCTGGACTCCTTCGCATTGCACTCCCATGTTTCTTGATTTTTCATGTTACAGGGGGTATCGCGCCTGCGGGCGCGATAAGAGCGCAACAAAACAGGACGTCCCCTTTCGAGAACGCCCTGCCTTGATGATAGGATTAGTCTTCCAGATGCGCCGCCGCGTAAGCGCCAGCGTCACGACCGGAGACGAAGCAGTAGGACTGCGCGCAGCCGCCATAGTTGGTATACGCCTTGTCCTCGTTGAACAGAACGCCCATGCTGTCCGTGCCGCAGGCGAACAGACCCGGAATCACGTTGCCATTCGTGTCCAGAACTTGCAGGTTCTCGTTCACGTCCAGACCGCCGCAGGTGCTGTAAATGTACGGCGCGCCGGTGAAGGCGACGTAGTATTCCGAATCCGCCGCGACCGTGCCCAGACGCGCGAACTTGCTAGCATCCTTGCCGAATGCGTCGTTCTCCGGGTTGTAGCCCGCGACAGACGCTTTCAGCGCATCAGCAGAGAAGTCTCCGCCAATCTGCGCCGCCAGCTCGTCCAAGGAAGATGCCTTGTAGATGAAGCCCGCTTCGATGCCTGCGTCAATCACGGTGTCGATGTTCGTCAGCGGAACGTCCGCTTTGATGCCGCCCTGCGTCAGATAACGGCCAGACGCATTCGCGCTCAAGCCCTGCGCACGCAGGATGTCAATCTGCTCCTTGCTGTACACATAGTAGAAGTGATTTCCCTGATAGAAAGCGTTCATGGCGATGGACGATTCGTTGATGAAGCGCTCGCCCTTCATGTTGACCGCCATTCCCTCCGCCGTGCAGACCAACCCATAGGGAATGTCGTTGTCCTCGGCAGAGAACTGCGTGGTGATGACCGTCGGCGCAACGAAGTGAGACATCGGGTACATGCCGATGGCGCGGGTCGCCGCACCGTTTTCGATGGCAGACTCAATCATCTTGCCGTCGTTGGTGGACATGCCGAAGAGCTTGTACGCCTGACCGATGTACTTCTCCTGCATTTCGTCGCTGCCAGCGAAGCCGCCCGTGCAGAGGATGACCGCCTTGGCGTTGATGGTCACGCTCGTGCCGTCCGCCTTGATCGCGCGCACGCCGACTGCCTTGCCGTCCTGCATAATCAGCTCGGTTGCTTCCGTTTCCAGCAGGTACTGACCGCCCATCTCGGTGTAGCGGTCATACGCCTTGGCGAAGAAGCTCTCCGTCAGCTGCTTCTGACCGACATAAGAGGAGAAAATCGCCCACTTGCCGCCGACGAAGCCGACCGCCGGGGTGAACTCGAAGCCATAGCTTTGCAGCCAGTCGCAGGTCTCGCCGCTTTCGTAGATGACCTTGGCAATCAGCTCCGGCTTCGCGCCCTGCGCGCCGTCCACCGTCGTGTAGTCCGTCCACGTCGCATAGAGAGCATCCGCATCCACCAGTTGCTCGCCAGCCGCCTTGGTGTGAACGCCATTAATCGGGTCTTTCCAATCCACAATTTCGCTCGCGACCTGACTGGGCGCGTTGACGTTTGCAGGGCCGGAAGTCGTTACACCCGTGCCGCCCCACTTGCCAGCCTTGTCGATGGCCAGCACGTTCGCGCCGGATTCCGCCGCTGCCAGCGCCGCCGTCGTGCCGGACGAACCCATGCCGACGACCACGATATCAACATTATATTCTTCTGCCGCGTTGACTTTCGGAATCGCCTTGTACATTCCAGACACATCCATGCCCGCGCTCTCCAGCGCATTGACGACCGCCGCGCGGACGCCATTGGAACTCGCCGTCGCGCCGCAGATGGCGTCTACCGCAAGGCTCTGATTCTCCACCACGCGTGGAATCCACTTCTCCTCCACCGCGGCGATCATGCCCATCGTTTCGCCATTGTCGCCCACGGTCACGGACACGATTTTGCCGTCCTTGATTTCGACCGTCACCTGCACCTTCTGCGTCAGGTTGAAACCGCGTCCCTCGCCGGTATACACGCCATCCACCAGGGCAGTTTCCGTCTTCTCTTCGCCTGCCGCCTGACGGAGGCAGTCCGCCAGCGCCGTCTTGACCGCATTCGACGTCACCGTCGCGCTCGCCACCGCGTCCACCTCATCGGCAGAGGACACGCCAATCAGCTTTTCGGTCAGCGTCTTGATGGCGGCGCCGCCAATCGTCTCGGTCTCCTTGTCGCCGGTGATGGTAGCCGCTGTGACTTTGCCATCCGTGACCGTGACCTTCACTGTCACCGCGCCGCCGAAGCCCTGACTGGTCGCCTCATAGTTGCCGGACGCAAGCTTCCCTTCCGCCGAAGCCATCGGCAGCATCATCGCCGCGCCAACGAGGAATGCCAGAACCCGTTTCGTGTTCTTCATGGTTCTTTTCCTTCTTTCCTGCGGACATTTTTTGTCTGCACATCATGATAATTATATAACAATATACTGTGCTCGTCAATAGCTTTTCGCTAAATTGGGCAATTCCCCTTATTTTTTTTCGCATCGAAACCACCAGTTGCGTCATTTTTCAACCATACTCGGTTGCCCTTCCGCCGCATTTATGCTATCATGAAGCCATCTTGAACAAGAGCATCCGTTGGAAGATGACCGTACCCAAAATGAGAATCGTATGCTTGAAACAGGCTTCTGTTCGTGGTACAATGGCTTTGAATCTACGAACAGGAGTTTTTTTGTATGGCCAAGCAGGAGAACCGCAATACCCTCAGTACCAGCGTCCTTGTCCGGCGCTTCCTCCCCTACTTCCGCAAGTACCGCAAGACCATGGCGTTCGACCTGTGCTGCGCGGCGCTGACGACCGTCTGCGAGCTGGTGCTGCCGCTGATTGTCCGCACGATTACGACCCGCGCGACCTACGACGTCGCGTCGCTGACGGTGCCGTTCGTGCTGATGATGGGCGGCGTCTACATGCTGCTGCGCATCATCGACGCGGCGGCGAACTACTACATGCAGTCCATCGGGCATATCATGGGCAGCCAGCTGGAAACGGATATGCGCCACGACATCTTCCACCACCTGCAGGAACTGTCCTTCGGGTACTATTCGGACACAAAAGTCGGGCAGATCATGGCGCGCATCACGTCCGACCTGTTTGAAATCACCGAGTTTGCGCACCACTGTCCGGAGGAATTCCTGATTGCGGGCGTGAAGATTCTCGTGTCCTTCATCATCCTCTGCACGATGAATATCCCCATGACGCTGATGATGTTCGCCGTGCTGCCGTTCATGCTCTACTTCGCCAAGCGCTTCAACACCAAGATGCGGCAGATTTTCAAGGAGCGCAACAAGCAGGTGGGCGAAATCAACGCGCAGGTGGAAGATTCGCTGCTGGGCATCCGCGTGGTGAAGTCGTTCGCGAATGAGGAAATTGAGGAAAAAAAGTTTGCTGACGGCAACGCGAAGTTTCTTGACCTCAAGGCGCAGTCGTACCGCGTGATGGCACAGTTCGGCACATCGAACCGCATTTTTGACGGGCTGATGTACATCGTGATCGTCGTCGGCGGGGCACTGTTCATCAAGGCAGGGCGGCTCAGCGCGGCGGACTTCATGGCGTATCTGCTGTATGCGAACGTGCTGCTGAACTCCATCCGCCGCATCGTTGAATTCACCGAGCAGTTCCAGCGCGGCATGACCGGCATCGACCGTTTCCTTGAAATCATGGACGCCCCGGCGGAGATTGTGGACGCGCCGGACGCGAAGGTGCTGACGGATGTCAAGGGCGAAGTCGCGTTCGACCACGTTTCCTTCCACTATCAGGACGATGACGCTGAAGTCATCCACAACCTGAACATGACCGTCCGTCCGGGGCAGTCGATTGCCTTGGTCGGGCCGTCCGGCGCGGGCAAAACCACGCTGTGCAACCTGATTCCGCGCTTCTACGACGTGACGGGCGGCTGCATCCGCATCGACGGGCAGGACATCCGCACGCTGACGCAGAAGAGCCTGCGCGAAGCCATCGGCATGGTGCAGCAGGAGGTCTACCTGTTCGCCGGGTCGGTGCTGGAGAATATCGCATACGGCAAGCCCGGCGCATCCCGCGCGGAAGTCGAAGAAGCCGCGAAATTGGCCGGCGCGCACGAGTTCATCTCCGCCCTGCCCCACGGCTATGACACTTATGTCGGCGAGCGCGGCGTTCGGCTTTCCGGCGGACAGAAGCAGCGCATTTCCATCGCGCGCGTGTTCCTGAAAAATCCGCCGATTCTGATTCTGGACGAAGCGACCTCCGCGCTGGACAACGAGAGCGAGCACATCGTCCAGCAGTCGCTCGAAAAGCTGGCGAAGGGGCGCACCGTGTTCACCATTGCGCACCGCCTGACGACCATCAAGGGTGCCGACTGCATCTGGGTGCTGACGGAGAAAGGCGTAGAAGAGCAGGGCAGCCACACAGATCTGATTGCAAAAGGCGGGCTGTATGCGCATCTGTTCGCCATGTACACCAGCGACCGATAATTTCTTGGGCAATTCAGGCAAGGGAAAGCGATTTTCGGTTCTTCACGGAAAGTTGTGGAGCAAACAAGGGGCTTAGGCGAAGCGTCAAAAAGCTGCACGCGGAAGGAGCATGAAAGCGCGACCAACTCAATCGCGAAAAG
>OLVO01000446.1_pt1 | contig 48194 bp, 45 predicted proteins | sample 1672571 | NCBI WGS metagenome assembly OLVO01 (sample SAMEA3136700, study PRJEB25190) | human gut metagenome | biome: human gut; feature: human-associated habitat; material: faeces | place: Austria | collected 2013
ACTTCGAGGGGAGTACGAAAACCAAGGCGTTTACGGGGACGATTATTGATGAGATCAACAATATGCTGAATAGATTCAATAATGAAATGCGACAAGACATCATTCTGCGTATATGACAGCGGATTCAGGAAAGAATGGGAATGGGCGCTTAATATCAGAAGCGTTATTGTTTTCGGCAGGATCCGTCCTGTGACCGACCCTGACCTTGCTAAGAAAATATGCAGAAAACTGTGTTATAAATTCACTGATGATGAGAGCTATATCAAGCATGAGCTGAAATTCTCAGGGCCGAATGTGCTTTGTCTGAAGCTTATTCCAGAACATATCACGGGAAAATTAGTAAACGAATCATAACAGCATAAAAAAGCAGCCCTTTCGAGCTGCTTTTTCTTATATATTAGAGTTTGTAAATATCAATTTTTCTCTGCATAGCACTTGAATGCGCTTTCACCTGCCGCAAGGTCGCTGCCGTCCTTTTTCATGGTAAATTTACTTATCAGAGGGCAGATGATAAGCGATGAAAGCATTGTAAATGAACCGCAGTTAAGGGGAGACATAATGTTCAGCTTCCAGCCCATTGCCTTTACACTCTCAACAAGTCCGGGGAACCAGCCCATGCTGAACATAACTGTATGCAGCACTGTCACACCAACGCCCCATACGAAGCACACGCCAACTGCTGTGCGGGATATCTTCTTAGAGAAAAGTCCCCAAAGGAAAGGCGCAAGGAACGCACCTGCCAGCGCACCCCATGAAATTGACATCAGCGTGGAAATGTATGCGTTCTTGTTCATGGCAAGAATTACGGAAAGTGCAAGGAACAAAACGATGAATACTCTTATCACAAGTATCTGCTGCTTGTCGGTCATATCCTTTTTGTAAGGCTTTATCATATCAATGGTCATAGTGGAGCTTGATGTAAGCACCAGAGATGAAAGAGTTGACATAGATGCGGAAAGCACCAGCACGATAAGTATTCCAAACAGCAGCTCGGGAAGAGCCTCTGTCATCATTGCGGGAATAATAGTGTCATACTGGAGTTTACCTGCGGCAGAGGTGCTTACGAAATTCTTGGTGGTATCCGCAGGGTCGGTGGTGGAATAAATGCGTCCGAAGCCGCCGAGAAAATATGAGCCGCCTGCTACGACAATGGCAAAAATGGTGGAGATAATGCTTCCACGCTTAATTGCAGCATCGTCCTTGATAGCGTAGAACTTCTGTACCATCTGAGGAAGTCCCCATGTTCCGAGAGAGGTAAGAATTACTACTCCGAAAAGGTTAATGGGGTCAGGGCCGAAAAGGGAAGTGTATGTACCTGTGTTTCCGCTGTTGTCGGGTATCTGTGAAAGGGAGCTGACAGCTTCTGTAAGTCCGCCCTTGTGAGCCAGAACGCATACGACTACAGATGCAATGCCTATGAGCATGATGATTCCCTGAACGAAATCATTAAGTGCAGTAGCATGATATCCACCGAGAATTACGTATATTGCGGTGAACAGCGCCATCGCCACGATACAGGCGGAATAGGGTATATGGAAAGCTGTTTCAAAAAGACGTGACAGACCGTTATAAACGGAAGCTGTGTAGGGGATAAGGAAAATAAAAATGATTATCGCCGAGGAAAGCTTCAGCGGCTTTGACAGATATCGCTTTTCAAAGAACTCGGGCATGGTAGATGTCTGCAAATATTTAGACATTATTCTTGTGCGCTTTCCAAGCAGGAACCACGCAAGAAGTGAGCCGATGAACGCATTTCCCAGACCTATCCATGTGGATGCCAGACCGTATTCCCAGCCGAACTGTCCCGCATAGCCAACAAAAACTACCGCCGAGAAATAAGAAGTTCCGTATGCAAATGCTGTGAACCAAGGGCCGATGCTTCTTCCTCCAAGAACAAAATCATCCACGTTGGAAGTCTTTTTACGGCAGTAAATGCCTATGCCTACCATTATCGCCAGGTAAGCGATCAGTGTACCCCAAAGAACCATAAAAACAATCCTTTCATTTTCCTTTTATTTTATTGCATAATAGCTTTAAATCATACATACTTTAAATTTGCTTGACTTTAAATCATTAAAGTGCATATGGTATAATTTTTCGGGGATATTGTGAGGAATATCCCCGAAATAATGATAGATCAGATCACATATTATAAACGTCAACAGCGCTTAAAAGCTCGTGCTCACCCGACAGGACAGCTTCTGCCTTGTCATTGTCAGACGTTTTGATAACTATAGCAGCATTTTCGCCTGATGTAAGCGCATACATATACTTGATATCTATGCCGTTTTCGGAAAGCTGACCACTGAGCCCTTTCAGTGCGCCGAAATGATGGGGGAGCTTAACAGCTATAACATCACCAAGCACTGCTGAGAAGCCTGATGCTGCCAGAGCATCCACCGCTGCGGCAGGCTGTGAAACTATCATTCTGAGCATTCCGTACTCACCTGTGTCAGAAAGGCTGATACATATAATATTGATATTTGCTGCGGACAGTGTTTCGGTGACTTCCTCAAGCCTGCCCAGTCTGTTTTCAATAAAAACCGTAAGCTGTTTCATTTGCACTCAATTCCTTTCATAAGATCAGTTCTGACCTTTTCTGTTATCGGTCACACGCTTTGCCTTGCCCTCAAAGCGCTTGAGAGTGTTGGGAGATTCCAGCTGGATAACAGCGTCAAGACCAAGCATTACACGAAGAGCTGACTTGAGCTTCAGGCGTATCCTTTCAAGCTCTGCATAATCGTCGGTCATCTTATCGGGAGCAAGTTCTACTCTGATAGTAAGAATATCCGAGTGATTCTTTCTGTCAACGATTATCTCGTAATGAGGGCCTATTTCCTCAGTCTTGAGCAGAACCTCTTCGATCTGGCTGGGGAATACGTTTACGCCCCTGATCTTGAGCATATCATCTGTTCTTCCGCTGAGATTTTCCATTCTTGCAGTGGTTCTTCCGCACTTGCAAGGCTCGTACATAAGACGGGTAATATCTCTTGTGCGGTATCTGATAAGCGGCAGAGCTTCCTTGGAGAGGCAGGTAACGACCAGCTCGCCCTTTTCGCCTGCGGGGAGAACTTCGCCTGTTTCAGGGTCGATTATCTCGGCAATGAAATGATCTTCATTGATGTGCATTCCGCAAAGCTCGGTACATTCGCCCGAAACACCTGGGCCAATAAGCTCGCTCATGCCATAGTTCTGTGTAATGGTAAGATTATCGCCGTAAAGCTTGTGCATCTCATCTCTCATAGCTTCGGTAAGCAGCTCGCTTCCAACAAGAGCTGTTTTGAGCTTCAGGTCAGTTTTGGGGTTAAGACCCATCTGAGTAGCCACCTCGCCGATACGGAGAGCATAGGAAGGTGTTGCAACCAGCAGAGTTGTACCGTAATCCTTCATGTACATTATCTGCTTTTCGGTGTTGCCTGTGGAAGAGGGGATAATGCAGGCACCTATTCTTTCAAGGCCGTTATGTAAGCCCAGCGCACCTGTGAACATACCGTATCCGAAGCATATCTGACAAACATCGCTGCTTTCCGCACCGCCTGCCACCGCAAGCCTTGCAACACATTCAGCCCACGTTTCCAGATCCTTTTTAGTATATCCTACAACAGTTGGCTTGCCTGTAGTTCCCGATGATGCGTGTATTCTTGCAAGCTGGCTCTTATCCACAGCAAAAAGACCGAAAGGATAGTTGTCACGCATATCCTGCTTGGTTGTGAATGGGAGACGCTTCAGGTCATTGAGGCTTTTAACGTCCTCAGGCTTGATGCCTGCTTCGTCCATTTTTGCACGGTAAGGCGCAACCTTTTCATATACCGTTGAAACGACCTTTTTCAGCTTTTCAAGCTGTATAGCTTCGATCTCTTCACGAGAAAGAGTTTCTTCCTTTGCCCAGATCATTATATCAGCTCCTAAATTCAGCAAATTAAGTATTTTTTATAAAAAAACTAAAACACGTTAATTTTACCATAAAATAGAAGCAAAGTCAACCTTTTTTATAAAAAAAACCAAAAATATTACAGTGCAGTTCCTTTAACAGGGATATACAGCGATGAGATATCTGCACCCTCCAGCTTAAGAAGCCTGAGCTTTTTATCTGTTCCGCCTGCATATCCCGTAAGATTTCCGCCTGCGCCAACTACTCTGTGGCAAGGCACGATAAGCGTAACAGGATTATGTCCCACAGCGTCTCCCACCGCCTGAGCCGACATTTTGGAAACACACTTTTGCTTTGCCATGATATCGGATATCTCACCGTATGTCATGGTATGACCGTAGGGGATAGTCAGCAGGATATCCCAGACTGCCCTGCGGAAAGGCGTTCCCGATAATTTGAGCGGCGGGGTAAAATCAGACTCTTTGCCGCCAAAATAAATATCCAGCCACCTTATCGCTTCGTCAAACACAGGGATATGCTTTTCCTCATGCTGTTTGGAAAGAGTTGCTGCAAAATATTTCTGTCCGTCAAACCAAAGCCCCGTAAGACCATCTTCACAGCCTGCCAGCGTAATGCCGCCAAGCGAGGAGTTATAATGATATGTATATTCCATGTTATTCACCGTTCCAGCCGTGTTTTTTCATATCCACACAGCCGTTTTCCTTAAATCCCACGCCCTCGTTTTCAAGCAACGACCGCTGCTCGTAAAAGCCGGGAGCAAGCCTGCCAGCGCTGTTAACAACTCTGTGGCAGGGATATTTTCCGTAATATTCCGCCATGCTCAGCACTTTGCCCACAAGACGGGAGTTTTTCTCACGACCGATAAGGCGTGCTATCTGACCGTATGAAGCCACTTTGCCCTCAGGTATCTCCTCAACTGCGGACAGTATTTCATATATCAGCTCATCATTCAGTACAACCGACATAATTTTTCTCCATAAATTTTGTTATCAGCGCTTATTTTTAGGGGCATGATCCTTCATTCCCTCAACAGCGCCGCCCGATACCGCCCAGAAATACAAGCTTGCGGTGCTGCCGTAAGGGGACAGCCGCCTGCGGTATTTTTCAAAAAGCTTTTTGTCGATTTTTCTGTGATGATACACCATGCGCATTCCACGCTGAATGGCAAGGTCTCCGAAACTCAGTATGTCAGGACGCTGCATACAAAATAAAAGTATCATTTCGGCAGTCCATACACCAACGCCTTTGAGAGATGACAGCGCCTCAACAGCCTCTTTATCAGACATCAGGCGCAGCCATATGATCTGCTGAGCCTTGGTGGATATCTGCTGACCTATGATGTGATGCACCACAGACGAAAACAAGTCCGTATCAACGGTTCGTTTTATTTATATTATAGCAGTCGAGCTGATGATCTGTCAATGTTTTTTAAGGCTGAAAGAAAGCAAATAAAAAATAGTCGGCAACCCGTCAAAGCTTACCGACTATCGCAATCAAAACGTTGTTAATGTGGGTGACTTCCACCGCCCACGTTATCAACACTTAAATTATAAGTCATAAAACCGATTTTGTCAAGCAAGGCTGATTAAAATTATTTCAATGTACAGGCAAATTTCTTGACACTGCGCCGCAAATGCGGTATAATAAATGTTATGAATAAATAAGGAAGGACGGCAGAACTTTGTACGTAATAGCGTGGGACAGGCTGAAAATATTATCCTAATTTCGCATAACTTTGATTATGCGAAATTAGGATATGCGTAAGCTTTACATTTGCCTTAAATCAAAAGCCTTTACCCCATTTAATTAAATCAAAAAACAAAGTTCAATACCCTAAATGCTCTCAACAATACTTGATATAATATTAGACGCTCTTTTAGATTCGGCAAAAATGCTGCCATTTTTATACCTCACATTTTTGCTGATGGAATTTATCGAACATCACGCTGCCGATAAGCTTGCGCTCGCACTTGAAAAAGCAGGTCATTCAAACATCGGCGGAGCTGCTGTCGGTGCGGCTCTGGGCTGCGTTCCGCAATGTGGATTTTCCATTGCTGCATCAAATCTGTTTTCCAGCAGAATAATCGGCGCAGGCACACTTATGGCTGTCTTTATTTCCACCTCAGATGAAGCAATCCCCATCTTGCTTGCTCACCCTGACCAGATAAGTTCTCTCTGGAAGCTTATTGCTGCAAAGTTTATCATTGCCATAATCGCAGGCGCACTTTTCGGCATTCTCATAAAGTTTTTTGTAAAAGAACCCGATGATGCGGAATTCGACCAGATATGCACCACCTGCGGCTGTGGCAATCACAGCATATGGCTCTCGGCATTCCATCACACACTTGAGATTTTTGTGTTCATCTTAATTGTCAACCTCATAATGAACTCTATCATGGAATTTGCCGGTCAGGACAATGTATCCGCATTTTTGAACGGCATCGGATTTCTCCAACCGTTTGCATCAGCTCTTGTTGGTCTTATCCCCAACTGTGCAGCATCTGTAATTATAACAGAGCTGTATGCCAGCGGAAGCATCTCCTTCGGAACTGCCGTAGGCGGACTTTGCACTGGTGCAGGCGTGGGACTTGCGGTGCTTTTTAAGACAAACAAGAACCTGAAAGAAAATATCATTTTCCTTGTATATCTGTATTTTATAGGCGTTCTCAGCGGCTCTGTACTTAATCTTTTCTGCTGAGTTTTAAATTGATCTGAGAGGACGGTTTTCAGCGTGACTGATCTGAAACAGTTTATAAAGCAAGAGGCTGTTGCAATAATCGCATTCATAGCCGCTATTATTTCCTGTATTTTTGTTCCTGTAACAAATTATGTTTCTTATATTGATACCGACCTTATCGGTGTTATGTTCGGATTTATGGCTGTTGTTGCAGGCTTTTCGATAAATAATGTTTTCAAAGTTCTTTCAGAACAGGTTGCCGCACTTGCCAAGGACACAAGAAATCTTGCTCTTGCGCTGGTTTTCATGGTATTTTTCATGTCCATGCTCATCACCAACGATGTTGCTCTTATTGCATTTATCCCGTTTACCGTAATGATGTACGAAAAAATAGACAAGTCCCCTGTTTATGTTATCGTGCTGCAGACTGTTGCGGCTAATATGGGCAGCGCATTTACACCATTCGGCAATCCGCAGAATCTGTACCTTTTTTCTGCCTCAAAGATGACATCTTCGGAGTTTTTCTCTCTGACGCTTCCCGTTACGGCAGTAAGTATGCTGATGCTTTTTATAGGCTGCATGATGATAAAAAAAGAGCCTATTTTTTTGGAAAAGGACGAACAAAAGGCAACTGTCCAGAACCCCAAATACCTGCTGCTGTATGCTGCGTTGTTTATTTTATGTATTCTTTCCGTTTTCGATGTAGTTGACACAATAAGCGTTTTTGCGTCGGTCTGTGTTGTGGTGGCAATAATCCAGCCCAGCGTTTTTGTAAAGGTAGATTACGGTCTGCTTGCCACATTCGCCTGCTTTTTTATTTTTGTGGGAAATGTCAAGAATATCCCCGAGGTAACTCAGTTTATAAGCAGCGTGATATCGGGTCACGAGTTTGAAAGCTCCGTTCTTTGCAGCCAGATAATTTCCAATGTCCCCGCTTCCGTTATGCTTTCGGCTTTCACAGATGATTACAAGTCCCTTATCCTCGGAACCGATATCGGCGGTCTGGGAACCCTCATAGCTTCCCTTGCGAGCCTGATATCCTACAAAAGCTATCTGCGCTCAGAAAAATCCGACTCAAAGAAGTTCATCAACTGTTTTACAATAGTGAACATAATTTTCCTTGCCGTACTCGTTCCCATGGCAAAATTCGTAATACTTAAATAAATGAGGGCTGATGAAATGGAATACATGAAGTTCAGGGATAAAAGTCTCACAATCGGAGAAAGAATAGACGATTTGCTGGACAGGCTCACTGTTGACGAAAAGATAAATATGCTTTCTTCGGTTCAGTGCGAGGTGCCAAGGCTCGGTGTCGGAAAATGGACTATCGGCTGTGAAGCTGCCAGAGGCTTTGTGTCAAAAGACACGAATGAGGTCTCCACAGTATTCCCTCAGCCCATCGGAATGGCATTGACATTTGACAAGGAGCTTATGCGAAAGATAGGCGAAATCGCAGGCGACGAAACAAGGCATTATTATAAGCAGGATCCCACAGGCAGGCTTATGCTCTGGGGCCCCACTGTTGATATGGAACGCAATCCCCTATGGGGAAGAACTGAGGAAGCCTACGGAGAAGACCCTTGCCTTGCAGGTGAGATGTCAAAGGAATACACCATCGGTCTTGCAGGTGCTGCTCACAGTGAAGAGCCTGCCGACAAGGATATCAGGGACTGCCGCACAGACGAAAGCGGAGTTCTGCTGAAAACTCTCCCCACTCTTAAACATTTCTGCGCCAATAACAAAGAAAAAGACCGTATGTGCGGAAATTCCGATGTTACCGTGAAGCTGCTCCACGAATACTATTACCGTGCGTTCAAGCCTGCTCTCACGGAAGGCGGCGCTCACGCTGTAATGGCTGCCTATAACAAGATCGGCGGCGTTCCCGGGGATATGAACCCCGATATGCAGCACGTCCTTAAAGATGAGTGGAAAATGGACTTGGCAGTAAGTGACGGCGGAGCTTTTTCCCAGAATTATCTTGAACACGGCTATACAAATTCTCACGCCGAATCACTGGCGCTGTGCATAAAGAACGGTACCGATACCATGACCGATGATGGCCGCATGGTAGCTGCCGCTGCAAGAGATGCACTGAATAAAGGGCTTATTTCTGAAAATGATATCAACAAGGCTGTGGGAAATGTTCTGCTGGGACGGTTCAGGCTGGGCGAATTTGATGACAGACACAAATATTCCGATACCGACACTTTGCCTGACAGCGAATACGCCCGCACAATAAACAGGCAGGCAGCTTATGAGCAGATTTGCCTGTTAAAAAATAACGGCATTTTACCATTAACAAGTGAAAAATTATCTGTCAGCGGAGAAAAGAGAAAAATTCTTATTGCAGGGCCGATAGCTGATGAAAATTACCGTGACTGGTACACAGGCGTGGCATCTTATGCCATTTCTGTACGAAAAGCATTTGAAATGCACTTTGACAAGGAAGCGCTTTCCTTTGATAACGGATACGACTATGTTGCCGTAAAATCCAAAGCAAACGGAAAATATATGTCTGTAGGCGATGACGGAAAAATAAGCTTTTCTGCCGATAAGATCACCGAACGTGAGCTTTTCGAGCTTCACAAATGGGACAAGAGCGTTTATAATTTCAAATCCCTGTTCAATGGCAAATATGTCACCGAAAACGGCACATACTCCGCTTCCTCGGAAACACCATATGAATGGTTTATAAAAGAATGGTTCAAGCCCCACGAATACGGCGAATATGTTTATTTTGAATCGTGGCATGATGACTCGGTTTATGTTAATGAAAATGGCGAGCTTGCCGTAAAGCCAACCTGCCGCCCCTCCGAGAATAGGCTTTTCACTATTGAAACTGTTTCAAGAGGAACAGAAAGACTTCATGCGCTGGCGCACAAGTCGGATATTGTGATATACTGTGCAGGAAATCACCCGATGCAGGTGGCAAGGGAATGTTATGACAGGGAAACTCTTGCTCTCCCCTCTCATCAGCATGAGCAGATAATGAGCCTGCCCTCCGAAAAGCTTGTGCTTATGCTTATATCAAGTTACCCTTACGCCATAGTCAGCGAAAGCAAGCACGCTTCGGCGGTAATTTACTCCTCCCACTGCGGTGCAGAGATGGGAAATGCTGTGTATTCGACCATATTCGGTGAAAATAATCCCGCCGCAAGATGTCCTATCACATGGTACAGATCAGCGCATGAGCTTCCCGATATCAAGGAGTATGATATCATCACATCACGCTCAACCTATATGTATTATGACGGCGAGCCGCTTTATCCCTTTGGATTTGGCTTATCATACTCCAGCTTTGAATATTCTGATCTTACGGTGAATGCGCTTGACGACTGCATAAAAATATCCGTAAATGTAAAAAACACCTCCGACACAGATGGAGATGAAGTGGTTCAGATATATTTCTCTGCGGACACTGCCCCCGAAAGAATATCTAAGCTCTGCGGATTTGAAAGAGTCACCATAAAAGCGGGCGAAACCGCCAAATTATCCCTTGAAATTCCCAAGGAACGCCTTGAAGCCTACAGCACCGTTAACGGTAGAATGGAAATTTTCAGCGGCAAATACTCATTTATGGCAGGCGCTTCAAGCAAGGATATACGCTGCACGGCTGATGTGATGATCTCAGGGGCAGAGGCTTCTTTCAGAAAATGCGGTGAAACTGTTTACTGTAAAAATAATGACAGTATCTTCAGAGGTTCCCTCGGATTTTCCAATGCGAAAAACGACTGGTATGTAAAATTCGGCGACTGGGGCGGAAATGTCTCATTTGAAAGCTGTCAGTTTGACGGCGCAGATTATATGATAGTATATGCTTCAGCCCCCTGCTCCCCTGCCAGAATTGAAATTATCTGCAACGGCAGCTGCATAGGCTCGGCTGAGATACCCCCGTCAGCCTCATGGGACGATTTCCATGAAATAAAAATCCCCCTTGAAAAAGCTCCTGACAACACTGTGGAATTTAATTTGCAAGGAATGTCAGCAGTTTACAGCTTTATGGCAATGAAAGATGAATAACACGATTTCACTTGCTTTTTATACATCAATGCTGTATAATGTAAATATGAGTAACCTGATCGCCTATAACGATCATAGCTCTGAGAAAGGATGGCCGTAATATTGAAAAAAGTGAAAAGAATTGCTGCTTTTGCTGCCGCACTGCTTACCGCAGCGGCTATCCCCTGCTCAACATATGCGGACGACGAAATGATAATCGAGATAATCCCCGAAACTGCCGACACCATCGTAACAGTCAAGCCTGAAAAGGACAAGACTAAGATAAGCCCCTATATTTTCGGCATAAACGACAAGGGAAATATAGCGGGCATATCCCCTACAGTTATAAAGCAGACGGGCACATCTCTTTCAACCTACAACTGGGAGACAAATTTCTCAAATCCCGGAACAAGCGGCAATAACTCAAACGATATATCGCTGGTGGATAATTTTCCATCCAGCAAATGGAGCTCACCTGCGCTTTACACTGATTCACTTGTTACCCGTGGAATGATGAACAATATTCCCGTAAGGCTGGTAACTCTCCAGCTGATGGGATATGTCTCCAAGGATTCCATGGGTATCGTTTCTGACGATGCTTTGTCGAAGCAGACAAGATGGTGTACCGTGCAGTTCCATAAAAACGACACATATCTTAATCAGCCCGACACTGACGATGACGTGGTCTATATGGACGAATATGTGAGCTATCTGGTAAACCGCTACGGTTCAGCCATGGAGGGCGGAATAAACGGATATTTCCTTGACAGCGAGCCTGATAAGTGGGCTGAGAATTTCTCGGTGCTGGGTCTTGACCAGATAACCCCCGACGAGCTTTTGTATCGTTCTGCGGAGCTTGCATATGCAGTCAAGACTATTGACAACAAGGCTTTTATATTCGGTCCGTCAGTCAGCGGGCTTCAGGGCTGCATAAATCTGAACAATTCAGACGCATGGGGCAGCCGTTCGGATAATGAGTATTCATGGTTTATAGATAATTACCTCTCGTATATGTATATGCGTGGCGATCAGGTGGGTTATCGTCTGCTGGACGTTCTGGATTTGCACTATTACACCGAAGCGCTTACTCCCGTGGGCATTCCTGTGCTCACAAGCAGCGATGAGTTCAGCAACGCTTACCGTATGCAGGCGGTCCGAACACTTTGGGATTCGGACTACACGGAAAACAGCGTTTCAGTGCTTATGAACAAGCAGTTCACCCCGCTTATCCCCACATTGCAGGCTTCTATAAGAATGAATTATCCCGGAACTCGTCTTTCATTCTCTGAATATGACTTTGGCGGCGGAGACAATATGAGCGGTGCCATTGCCGAGACAGATGTGCTGGGAACCTTTGCAAAGGAAGGCGTTTACCTTGCCTGCCTGTCCCCTGTTTCGGAGGATTACAGCTTCCAGAAGGCTGCCATGAATCTTTTCACCGACTATGACGGTGATGGCACAAAGTTCGGAGATGCGCTTGTATATTCTGACAACGACGATGATACAATGAGCTCGGTATATGCGGCTGTGGATAATGATGACCCTGAAGTGCTGCGTCTTATACTCACAAACAAAAACATGGTGAATACGAAGAATTTCAACATAAACATCAAGTCATCTCAGTATGATTATGAGCTTTCCGAAGCATACCGCATAGATGAAAATGCGGACATTGTAAACATCGGAACGGACAGCTTTGAGTATGGCAGCAACACCGTAAGCTTTGATGCAGATACAATGTCCGTTTATATGCTGGTGCTCAGAAGCGTTGGCGAGGAGCTTATTTCCGAGGACAGCAGCGAAAGCGTATGGAACACAGAAGCTTCACAGGCAAATGAAGATGATAAGATCATAACCGAAAATCCTCATGGTACTACCGAAAGCGTGACTGTTTTACAAAGCTCAGAGGCTGTTACTGAAGACACCAATCCTGCGGACGCAACAGTTCCTGACCTTATCGAAACTTCTCAGTCAGATGCAGAAACCGTTGCAGTTTCAGCAACGGATGAAGAAACTGCCCAGTCATCTGACAGCGACATATCGGAAGCGGAAGAATCCGATGAAAATGGTGACGAAGAGGCTAAAACAGTTGCCACACCTGTCAAGGTGATAGTATTGTCACTGGCTGCCTGCGTTGGTGCAGGAATATTCTATGTTCTTATTATAGATAAAAAGTAAGATAAACCATAAAAAAGCAACAGGCTATGCGAAAAGTGCAGCCTGTTGCTTTTTTATTTACGTATAACGCAGGAAGCTTTGAAGCATTAACAAAACAAAGGCTCACGGAAGAATATCCGTGAGCCTTTGCTTTAATCGTGATCTTTGATATATGATTTATGCGAATCGGAGGGATTTAATGAGGGCTTCATGCAGTCCTTGGTAAATCCATCTGCCTTGGCATGGTAATGAGCTGTTCCTCTGTTATCATGCTTTGGTGAAAGACGGCAGTCCGTATCCTGTGAGGTATGAGCTGTAAAGTCTTTATGACCGTTATTATTCTTGCTGAAATTCATTCAGTGCCTCCATAAATCAGTTGGCGAAATCAAACGCAGCCCTGAGCCTTCATAGCTTCAGCAACCTTCAGGAAGCCTGCAATGTTTGCACCTGCCATGTAGTTGCCTTCCATGCCATACTCCTTAGCAGCGCTGTCGCATGCATTGAAGATGGAAACCATGATGTTGTGGAGCTTAGCGTCAACTTCCTCGAATGTCCAGGAAAGTCTTTCGCTGTTCTGGCTCATTTCGAGACCGGAAGTAGCTACGCCGCCTGCATTGGCAGCCTTTGCAGGACCATAGAGGAGACCGCTTGCAAGGTATGTGTTGATAGCGTCGGGAGTAGAAGGCATATTAGCACCCTCTGCGATAGCAAATGCGCCGTTAGCAACGATAGCCTTTGCGCCTTCGCCGTCGATCTCGTTCTGAGTTGCGCAGGGAAGAGCAATGTCAAGCTTGATATTGCCTGCGTTGCACTTAAGTGTCCAAACGCTGCCCTCATGGTACTCAGCATTCTTGTGAGAAGTTCTGCCGATGTACTCCTTGATTCTGCCTCTCTCAACTTCCTTGATCTGCTGAACGAGCTCGAGCTCGATTCCGTCGGGATCGTAGATGTAGCCGTTGGAGTCGGAAACTGTGATTACCTTAGCGCCAAGGGTTGTAGCCTTCTGGCAAGCGTAAATAGCAACGTTTCCGGAACCGGAGATAACAACGGTCTTGCCCTCGAAGGACTTGCCGTTAGCCTTAAGCATTTCGTTGGTGAAGTAGCAGAGACCGTAACCTGTAGCCTCTGTTCTTGCGAGAGAACCGCCGTAGGTAAGACCCTTACCTGTGAGAACGCCTGTGAACTCGTTGCGGAGTCTCTTATACTGACCGAACATATAGCCGATCTCACGTCCGCCTGTACCGATGTCGCCGGCAGGAACGTCTGTGTCAGCACCGATGTGCTTGCAAAGCTCAGTCATGAAGCTCTGGCAGAAACGCATAACCTCTCCGTCGCTCTTACCCTTAGGATCGAAGTCGGAGCCGCCCTTGCCGCCGCCCATAGGGAGGGTTGTAAGGCTGTTCTTGAATACCTGCTCAAAGCCGAGGAACTTGATAATACCGATATAAACGGAGGGGTGAAGTCTGATACCGCCCTTGTAAGGACCGATTGCAGAGTTGAACTGTACTCTGAAACCACGGTTTACCTGTACCTTGCCGTTGTCGTCAACCCAAGGAACACGGAAAATGATCTGTCTTTCAGGCTCAACGAGTCTGTCAAGAACGCCTGCCTCAACGAGATCGGGTCTCTTGTTGATAACGGGCTCGAGGGTCTCAATAACCTCTGTAACAGCCTGAATGAATTCGGGCTCACCCTGATTACGCTTCTTAACATTTTCCAGTAAATTGATAAGATATGTGTTGGTTAACGCCATTGTTAACAACCTCCCTGTATAATTTTCTCCATGCGAAAACTTCCATCACATAAAGACTGAATTTATTATAACACCTTTATTCAGATTTTGCAAGATGTAAAACGCAAGTTTGCAAAAAAAATCCTGCATATTTTTTGAGCATTTTTAACAAAATTCTCAAAGCGTTATTTACACAGAGTCAAAATCACATTACGGCAGTGTAAATATCGTTCTTTCTCACCCCTGTTATCCTTGCGGCTTCCTTGCAGGCATCGGACATCTTTGTACCGCCCTCAATGAGCTTGCGTGCAATATCGGCGGCTTCTTCCACCGAATATTCATCTTTCAGCTCTTCAGCGCTCATGCCCTCCACCACAAGCACATACTCCCCTCTCGGAGCATTCTGCTCATAGTATTCTATCGCCTGAGAAAGCGTTGTACGCATTACTTCTTCATGTATCTTTGTAAGTTCACGGCATATGGATATGCGTCTGTCACCAAAATATTTCAGCATATCCTCAAGAGTTGACCTGAGCTTATGTGGTGCCTCATAAAAAATCAGCGTGTGAGTATCCTTGGATACGGATTTAAGATGCTCAAATCTCTGCTTCTTTGTGACGGAAAGGAAGCCTTCAAATGCAAAACGTGATGCAGGGATACCGCACACCGCCGCCGCCGTTGCCATTGCCGTAGGTCCCGGAACAGCTTCCACGGGGATATCAAGGTCTCTGCACATTCTGACCAGATCCTCGCCCGGATCGGAGATACAGGGCATACCTGCATCGGTTACCACCGCACAGCTCTCCCCGCTTTGCAGGCGGCTTATGATATTTTCCGAAACGTGTGATGCAGAATGCTCGTGATAGCTGAGCAAAGGCTTTTTTATATCAAAATGATTGAGAAGCTTGACGGTAACTCTTGTATCCTCGGCACAGATGAAATCCACTTCCGACAAGATCCTGACAGCTCTGTAGGTGATATCCTCCAGATTGCCGATGGGTGTTCCCACAACGTAAAGTTTTCCTGGCATTTTATTCAGTCCTTTCATCGGTCTTTCCGTAGATCTGTGCAAGCTCTGGGCTTATTCCCCCGCTTCCACTGATATAAAGCTGCGGAAGCACCTGCATAAATGAGCCGCCGCCCTTTCTTCCTTCAATAAGGAAAAGCCATGGAGCATCACTGGGCGATTTTGATACGAACCGCAGATATTTCGGCTCGATATCATTGTCACGCATGGCGCACATAACGTCCGCCAGACGCTCGGGACGGTTGCACAGACACAGCCTGCCGCCGTATTTCAGGAGCTTATTTCCGGCAGCGCACACGTCAGATATGTTGCACAATATCTCGTGACGGGCTATCTTGTGAGCCGAAAGCTCGCTTTCAATGCCCGCTTTGGCTGCCTTATAGGGCGGGTTGCAGGTGACAAGGTCACATCTGCCCAGCGGAGCATCGTTTGTAAGTGCTTTCAGATCCATAAGCAAGGGATATGTCTCTTTCAGCCCGGAGCGGCTCACAGTCAGCTCAAACTGCTCTATCGCCTGCGGCTGAATATCCACGCCATATACCTGCTTAGGCTCATATCTCAGGCGCATGAGAACGGCAATTATTCCGCAGCCTGTGCCAAGGTCGCAGACAATATCCTTGTGGCGTGCTTTGGCAAAATCAGCCAGCAAAAACGCGTCAGTGCCGAAGGTATGCTCCTTTGTGACGCATATCTCACAGCTTTCTCCCAGCTTTTCAAATGTATTAAAATCAGACATTTAATGTCTCCTTGTTATAAGATTTATGTTTCATATCTATTTCCTTGGAAATAGATATGAAGTACTCCAAAATTCATTAAATGTGCAGAACATCATCAGAACTTTTTCAGAGATTCACGATGCACCGATTCAATATTATCGCAAAGGAAATTGTAGAAATCAACAGCTGCAGCTGACTCGGTATTGTTGCATACGACCGTTATCTCTCTTCGGCAGTCGGGCACGGAAATTGGCAGCAGAGCAACATTATCGGTGTTGATATCTCCCCATGTATAAGCAGGCCAGAAGCCGATACCCATTCCCGAACCGATAAGGTCACGTACCGTTGAGGGCGAATCGCTTTCGAATATCACATTGGGTACAAAGCCCACAGTACGGCAGAACGTGTCGCATATTGAATGAAAAGGCTTGGAGCCTGACAGGCTGATAAAACCTTCACCTTTGGCATCGGAAAGATTAACAAAATTCTGTCTGGCATAATTGGAATCAGCAGGCACCGCCAGCCGTATCTCCTCCGTAAAGCTCCTGTAAAGGCAGTTCTTCGGGATATTGGGGGTAAGTCCTGTAAATTCAGTTGAAACCGTGCAGTCGCAATTTTCCTCATCAGCACTCTGATACAGATGAAACTTTATATCGGGATTAAGCTTTTTATATTTGATAATAAGTTCAGTGACCAAAAGAGATGCAGCAATAATATTGACACGTATGGTCTTTTCTTCAAGGTCAGCAATTCTTGTAAGGTCATCAGGAATACGCTCAAGTGTTTTGAGCACAACACCCAGCTGCCTGTGCAGATATTCCCCGCATCTGCTGAGAGCAACGCTTCGTCCTCTGCGTTCAAACAGCTTTACACCGAGCTCGTTTTCAAGCCTCTTAACAGACTGTGTAAGAGCAGGCTGCGCAATATGAAGCTTTTCGGCAGCCTTGGTTATCTGACCGCATTCAGCGGCTACATAAAAATATTTAAGCTGTGTTAATTCCATATATGTGCTATCCTTTCGCAGGCGGCATTATATCTAATATGTTTTGCCAAGTAAAATTATATCACCGTAGCATAAAAAAGTCAAGAAATGAAGAGCAGGCAAAAAAATAAACGGTTCAGATAAAATCCAAACCGTTTATTTGGCGCAGAAGGAGGGATTTGAACCCTCGCGCCGGTTTCCCGACCTACGCCCTTAGCAGGGGCGCCTCGTCACCACTTGAGTACTTCTGCATAATGGTAACAAAATTAAATATATAGGAAAAATGTTGGCGGAGAGGGTGGGATTCGAACCCACGGTCCCTTGCGGGATCACTGGTTTTCAAGACCAGCTCCTTAAACCACTCGGACACCTCTCCATTATGAGGCTTGCCGCATTACTGAAACCACTCTCATTCAGCGACTTATTTAGTTTACCATAAAAATTCTCATTTGTCAATAGTTTTTTTCAAAAAAATGTGACTTTTTTTATATCTGAGATTTTACTATACACTTTTGGTTTTCACGCCTTGACAAAACAGGCTAAAAATGGTAAGCTTAATCAAAATAACAGGCTAATAAAGCTGCCTTGATTTAAAATAAACTAAATCTAAAAAGGACTGATCCTATGGCACTTATGAATGAAGAAATATTTTCCGCAAGGATAAGAGAACTGACAGATGAAAGCGATCTTGACGAAAGTGCAAAGAGAAGCTATGCCCTTCTTGCGGCATATGCTTTCGACTCCGATAAAATGAAGCACCTTATATATGAATACATTCAGCAGGAAGAGATCACCCTGAAATCTCTTGCAGATTATATTCTGTCTATTGTTCCGAGAGTTGAAAATGATTAAGCTGTCTGCGGCTTTGGGATAATGCTAAAGCTGCAAACAGCCTGAAATTTGACTGATGATTGTGCAAATTTATTTTTGCGTTTTGTCGTAGTTGCGCCGTATATGTATATCATATCAACATATTCTACAATTATAAAATATAAAAAATGCTCTCAAATGACATATTATAGCCATTTGAGAGCTTGGTGCGGATAATGTGACTTGAACACACACGGTATTGCTACCACTAGAACCTGAACGTCGTATCTGGGCGAATATTCGCCCAGCAAAAGCGCCGCAGGCGTTTTTGTTCTTTTTTACTGCCGTAGGCGTCACGTACGCAGAAAATCGGAGAGAGGGAGAGGCTTGGAGAGGGGGAGAGGTGATTTTCTGCGAAGTCTTTACGTCTCTCCCCCTCTCCAATGGCCGCAGGCCACTAAAAAGTCCCGAGCAAATTTGTAAATTTGCCGGGGCTTTTTTTACTGCTTTACTGAAATTTTCAGCTTCTCGCACAACTCTTTTTCAATATCGTCTTTACCATTGGTTCTGATAAAAGGAAGCCCGATTTCTTCAAAAACAGAATCTTTGAAATAGTCTGCTTTCTGCTGATCCAACTTTTCATGCGACTTACCGTCAAGCTCTATCGCAAGATAAATTCGTAAATTATCCGGATTTGCAATTACAAAATCAATATGACGGCTTTTAACTCTTCCTCGAGCTGATGCTTTCGCACTTTTGTCAAGTGTATCTTTAGGCTTGACTATATCTTCCATTCTCACTTTGGATAGAATATGAAAATTATACTTATCTGCAAGCGGCTTAAGTTTATATTTATAAAAAGCCCACTCGGACTTGGTTAATAGATTTGATTTATAATATAGGCTTTGAGGGGCTGATTTTGCATTGTCATCAGCTCCCGCCGTCTCGGTTTCAATTTCTTCACTATCTGAGGATACTTTCTGACCGGCAGTCTTGGTTCTTGTTATGCAATCTATTATTATAGCAATTATTATGATACAACCAATTATATAATACATTTATGACACTCTTTTCATCTGCATTTGTTGATATTCTTACAATTTGTTCTTCCAGCAAGGTAGTCAAGGCTTACGTTATAAAAGTCTGCTATATTCATTGCGTCACGTAATTTAATGCTATGCACATTTTCTTCCCAACGTTTATAAGTGGTTGTATGATATCCTAACTTTTGTGCCACCTGTTCTTGGGTTAAGTCGGCATCTTCACGCAAGTCACGAATACGATTGACTTTAATATCCATCTTCACACCTCTTTTTCCTATTTTATTATAAAATCACGAAAACGTGTTGACAAGGGCACAAAAACGTGCTATCATATAATCATAGCACGAAATCGTGTTTATTTAATTTGAAAGGAACCAAAAGCAATGAAAGGAATCATAGTAGGATATGAGCCGATCGATTACGTAAGCAAGAAAACCAATCAGCCCGTCAAGGGCGCAACGATCTACATGAACTGCATGTCAAGCAACGCATTCGGCTACGTGGGTAAGAGTGAATTTATATCAGAGAGCTCCCCTATTTTCAACCGGGCGATCAGACCTCTGCTTGATAAGTTTTTTGACGAGGGCAGCGAGGTTTACGGCGCAGCGATTGAGATTGATTATGATGTCACCAACCGTGGTGGAAGAACATTCACAGCAATTACCGACATTACGATCACACTTCCCGAGAAATCCGAGAAGAAAGGTGCATAACCATGAACGAGGAAACGGAGATCACCACAACGTTTATTGATACGGATCCAACGTATAACGATGAGCTGCAGGCAATAATCAGCCAGATTTCCGACATATCGGAACAACAGTTACATACAGCTGAACTTATCGAAGCAGCATCTTCATCGAGCAGTGAATCAGATTTCATATCCTTGTGGATCTGCGGACTTCTCGGTTTGATCTGTGCCGTACTCTTTGTGATCGTTCTGAAAATGAGGTGATAAGCTTGCTATATTTGCAACCATGTGTCATTATCACCGCTTGCGGGTTCGGCATAGGCATTTTTTACGCTGTTATGGTAGTCCTGATAAAGGAGCTGCTTAACATATTCAAAGTATCATCAAAATAATGAGGAGGGTTTTTATTATGTCAATCAAGGAAAAACTTATCGAGTTCGAATGCAAGCACAGGGTAGTTCCCAAGATTATGGGCGCTGCAGCTGCTTTCCAGCTTGCTGTTATTACTGCATCTGCTGCAGATGTTCCCAGCAGCTCCAGCACAGTTGATATCAGTTCTGTTACTGATACCATTACCTCAAATCTTACCTCTCTTGTTGGCAAGGTAGCAGTTGCTTGTGCAGGTGTTGTTGCAGCAGGTCTTACGATTTTCGGCCTTAAGTGGGCAGTAACTAAGGTTATGTCATTCTTCAAGGCGATCGGTAAGTAAATATCCGTTACGGCATCTGATGGACTGTAACGCTATAGGGCAGGGTTGAAGTTATTTTTCCCTGCCCTTAGTTTTTATATGCAGGAGGTGTAAGCATGATACAATTATACAGCGGTACGCCAGGATCCGGTAAATCATTGCACGCTGCACATGATATCCGATTTAATCTACGGATCGGCCGCAATGTTATCAGCACTTGCTTCATTGATACATCTTTATGCTTTCTTAATCCTATTCAGGAGTTTATATTCAATAAGTTTGGCAAGCGGCCACGGAAGCACAAGCCTGACAAGCGGGAAAAGAATTTTCATTTTATAGATATCAATGACATCACACCCGATTATCTGTATGACTTTGCCGCACGTCACCATGAGTTCGGCAAGGAGCACCAGACCGTTATATACTTTGATGAATGTGTTGCTATCTTCTCCCCTACTGTTATTGGAGATGATAAGGATAAATGGAACCGATGGGAAGACTTTTTCCGAAAACACAGACATCTTGGGTTTGATTGTATTCTGATACCGCAGTCTGCAAAGCTGATATCACGTAAGGTCATTGAATACTGCGAATTTGATGTCAGGCATTTCAACCGCAAGCACCAGGGATTTCTGGGATTTATTTTCTCCATATTCGTTGGCGGGCTTTTCAGTTACTCCACATATTGGCGAGGGATAAAATCTAAGCCCCTTGACAGCGGTTTTTACACATATAAGCCCTTATATGGTCAGATGTACAACAGTTACAGTATGTTTGACAGCACATTAGCGCCATATAAGGCAGAATGGGAAAATAAGCAGGCTCTTATGGCGCAGCTCTGTGGGCTGCTCATCGAGCGGCAGAAACAGTTACAAAGGGGTGATTTAAATTGACGGCATCAATTATAGCGTTTTTCTTTTATCTGGTGGCAAGCCTGGGCTTCTCGTTTACTGCTGATAATATTGGTGACAGCTTTGCAGAAATGTATAGGTCTCAAGATTCCACTACTCAGGCATATATGGACTCGTTTATACGTGATCCTGTCAGTAGTGTTTTTTTTGCTGCTGGTGCTGGTTCAATCATTTTGACCGCAGATATATATGAAATGTTTCAGGATATGCAGGCAAACGGCGTTTCAGCTTCCCAGCTTAATTCAATGGGTCTGGATATGCAGGCATGGCTGGGAGCCCATGAGAATGATATCAACGTTTCAAAAGTCGGAACATATGGCTATAAGGTCTCAAATGCGCTGGGTCAAAGCGTTGTGTTTGACTGGGTGGAAGAGCGTGACCACCTTGACCGCAAATGCTGGGTGTTTCACCAGTTTGTGTATGATGAAAACGGCAAACTGATAAGTGATATAACCACACATAGCGGCGCTGCTCATACTGTCTATGATGAAAGCCGTGTAAAAAGCATTGTTCAAAACTCTTTTTATTCATCTGAGGGCTTTTACTTCCAGGTCGTGGATAATTACTGGTCATTTAGTATCAGTCTTTCTGATTATATTGATACAGATGTCGGAGTTACCGACGAACCTGTTATTGGCGAAGAAGATAAGCCCATCGGAACGGTTTATATAGATGGCGAACCATATTATCTTAATCCTGACGGCTCCGTCACGTATAATGGCGTTACATATTATCCGAACAGCGACGGAACCATTACGATAAACAATCAGGCTTATGATCCTCGGTATGATTTTACATCATATAACAATTCGGCTCTTATGGATCTTCTTAATTACCTTATACAGCTGATAAATGAGCTTGAAAATCAGCTCACATACGAGGAAGATAACGCATATGACGGTGCTACATCTTCCAGCGTGGCTTATGAGGGCGAGTTAAGTGAGTTTATATATAACGGCTCATGGGCAACTATATTCCCCTTCTGTATCCCCTGGGACTTTGTAAGAGGCGTTAAGCTGCTTTCAGCTAAACCTGAGGCACCACGGTTTGAAATACCGTTTGAGGTTCCTAAATTCGGATTATTTAACGGCTACAGCACTGTTATTGTGCTTGATTTTTCAACATACACCAAATACTTTTATGTTGTCAGGTGGTTCACCACAGTATGTTTTATTGGCGGTCTTTGCTTTATAACCTTTAAGATAGTTAAGGGGGCTACATAATGGATTTTTTGACATGGCTTTCGGAGCAGTTCCAGAAGATCATGGACGGGCTGTTTAAGATCCTGCCCAAATCCCCGATAATTTACCTCGAAGCAAATTCTGAGATAAAACAGATCATCGCTTATATTAACTGGTTCTGTCCTATTTACACATGGATAGCCATTCTTGAAGGCTGGTTAACCTGTATTTTAATATGGTATGCAGTGCAGATAGTTTTGCGCTGGGTAAAGGCTATTGAATAAGATTATCGGATAAATTGCGGGAAACCGAGCTTGCGAGGAGGGCCCCGCACATTTATCCGATGATCTGATAATGAAAGGGGGGAAAAACTTCCCCTTGTACCTACGTACAGTAACACGTAGGTACAACGTACAATCAATAAAGGAGTGCTATATATGTCAGAGACAAACAAGATAATTTATGACTGGATAACATTTACAACCAAAATACATAGTGTTGATGACTTAATAAATATCCTTGGACTGTGTGATGTGTCTTTTTTACAGTGTAAAAAGGGAATGAACGGTTATCCCAAATGCCTGCATTTCGGCGGCATATCTATTTGCTATGGCGGTCGTGATGATATGGGCATATGTGTAAATATGTCCGGTCAGGGCTGCAGAAGCTTCGAGACTTACGGCAACGGAGATTATTACAGCCTTTTCGATGCCATAATTGAGAACTACAGCGAGGACGCAGAAAAGCGGCAGATGAACCTTACACGACTTGATGTCGCTTATGATGATTTCGACGGATTGCTTGATATTGATACTGTAGTCCGTGAAACGGCTGCACAGAATTATGTTGCCCGTTTTGAAAAATGGTCGGTTACTTTCGGGTCAGAGGGCTGTTGTGTCGGCCTTGGTTCCATGCGTTCAAACATCTACATACGTATTTACGATAAGAAAGCAGAGCGCAAGCGTGAAGATCTGGAACATTGGGTTCGCTGTGAGATACAGCTCCGTGGAGCGAATGCAATAGGTTTTGCCAAGCTTGGCGGTGATATCTGCATGAATTATTTTAACGTGCTTAATAATTACCTGCGATTCGTCAAGCCCACAGGCACCGACAGCAACAAGAGGCGCTGGGACACTGCCGACTGGTGGGAAAAATTTCTTGAAAGCTACGACAGTGTAAGTATCTTCTGTTGCCCTGGTGTCGAATACAATTTCACGCATCTTGGCAATTATGTTTTCGGTCAATGCTCAGGAGCGGTCAAGACTATGATAGATATTATAGGCATGGAAAAATTCTGTCAACAGCTCCGAGAATCGGTCAACCACCGTGATCTGAATCCGAAATACAAGGATCTTAAAAATCAGATGGGAACATCATCTGACGGAATACTTGAATATTTATCTGAAAGAGGTGCTTTGTGATATGAAATTCTCTCAATGGTTCGATACATTTTTCAAGGTCAACTGTGATGATGTTATCAGTTATTCCTGTTCCAAGGAATACAGCATCATAAACCGCAAGCATTTTTATCTTATAGCTAACAAGGAGCTGCAGGACATCAAGCCTATTGATGTTCAGATGTGCATAAAAACAGCTATCAGCTACAGTTCCAGCCGACAGCGCAAGGTATATTATCTTCTGCATAAGGTAATGCAGGAAGCTTTGATAAACGATCTGATAGATAACAATGTCGTGGACAAGGTGCGCCCGCCTAAAAAGGTGCGTCATGAGACAGACTGCTACAACTCTTCGGAGATAGATATCATCTTACAGAATGTTGACAAGGATTGCTGTTTCAGAATGGTTGCCTTTGAACTGCTTACGGGATTGCGCCGCTCTGAACTCCTCGCTCTGACCTGGGACAACATCAATCTTGATGAACGTTATATAAAGGTATGCCAGACGATCGTACTCACCAAAGATGGCGAACAGCTTGTCAAGCTTACCAAATCCAGACGGGACAGACGTGTTCCGCTTACCGATGAAGCGCTTAGTGTTCTGAAACTTATCCGAAAATATGACAGTACATTCGGCTATGTGTTCAAGTATCGGGAAGATAAACCGCTCTCATTCAAGGGCTATTATGGAAGATATCAGCGCTGCATTGACAAGCTCCAGGCTATCGACAGCAAGTTTCGTCACCTTACGCCGCACAAGCTCAGGCACACGTTTGCAACGTACCTTTTACGGTCTGGAGTAAATGTGGAAACAGCCCGCAGGATCCTGGGACACTCAGATATAAGTACTACTCAGATTTATGTTCACAGTGATTTTGAGCAGGCACAAAATGAGATACAGAAGCTTAAATTTCTTAAATAACACGACTTTAAAGGAGATTATAATATGCCATATATAAATCAAAAACAATATTACGAGCAACTCAATCTCAGAGATATGATTGATGGATTGCTAAATCGTATTGCTGTTACACATGATTTAGAAGAAATTGATAAAAGGGTTAACTGTTTGCATGATAGTGTTTTGCGATATGCTCAAATGCATCGTGACCGCATAAATGGTGTTTACAAAAAATGATAGAGTGCTTAAAAGGTGGCAGAATTTGATAGAAATCTATGTGCTACTACTAGAACACTCTATTTGCCTTGCATTTTATGCGCAAAATGATCTGAAAAACATAAAAAAGAACCTCGCAGATTACGTATCTACGAGGTTTTTCTTTGGTGCGGATAATGTGACTTGAACACACACGGTATTGCTACCACTAGAACCTGAATCTAGCGCGTCTGCCGATTCCGCCATATCCGCATTACTTTAATATTATACACCTACAATACTTATTTGTCAAGGCATATTTGCGGATTTTACATTTTATTAACATTATTTTTGCTTGGCATATTTGAAGAACATAGTCTCGCCGAACGGGTCATACCAGATGTCCGATGTGTCATCGGACGAAATGAAATAAACCTTTTCAAAAGACAGCGGCAGCGCATGGGCATTGTCAGTTATATAGTCCTCAAACGCTTTTACAGCGTCCTTTTTTTCGGACAGATCAATGCACCTGTCCGCACGCTTTATAAGCTCATCTGCCGAGTTGCCGTCGGGCAGGAAATCAGCTATCTGCTGCATGAACTCCTCAGCAGAGTTGGTCCCCCCTTTTATCTCGGCAATGCACAGGTCATAATCGCCCGATTCAAGCCTTTTTTTGTAGTCAGACCTATCCTCGAATACAGGCGAGCAATACAGCTCCAGCTTGTCCTCAAGGTCAGATGTGATGCTGTAAGGCAGCGATTCGGAGTTCAGCGAGTCATCTGCAAGAAGGATGCTGCTGTTGAAATCAATATCGGTATGTCTCGCTGTAAACCTGTCCCAGACTGCCTTTGCAGACGATGGTGACAAGACTGTTCTGCTCTCGGGATAAAAATCACGGAAGCTCTTGTTTGTTACAGTAACTGCGTTGGGAATAAATCCGAATGCCTGCACTGAATTACCGCTCAGCTCCCCTGCCAATTTGTCAAGGTCAACAGATGAAAATACAGCTCTTCTTACGTCCTCATCTGCTGCCATGGGTGACTCGGGAGAAATAAAAAGGCAGGTAGTGCTGTCAATATACTCACGGCAGGAATACCTTTTCTGCACGCTGCGGTCGTAAAGGGCAATATCATCTATCACATAGGCATCAATGCTGATGTTGTTTTCGGCAGAATATGCCTCCCTGTCCCCTGTTATCTCGATATTTACTATATCGGGGTAGGTTTTGTAGCCGTCAAGGGAATTTGCCGATATTTTTTCAAGAGTGATATGATTATCGTGCCAGTAAGGGTCATAGTTCCAGTCGGTGATGTAAAATGCTCCGCAGGCATATGTGGCATCTGCCGCCAGACCATATCTTCCACGAGTGGAAAGAAACAGCTGCTCATTGCATGGGGATGCCGCAGGGTGCGCCATTAGCTTCAGAAACTCACAGTCGGGATATTCAAGAGTTATCTCAAGTGTAAGTTCATCAACAGCCTTAACGCCCAGCTGAGAGCTGCTCATTGCACCGCCGTAAACCGCCATACTGTTCTTAATATCCGAAAAGCGCTCAGTATGGGGAGAATGTGTCTGAGGGTCATAGATGCGCCTGAAAGCGTATTCATAGTCATATGCTGTAAGCGGAACGGTCTCGCTTGATGAAAGCCCCTGCCAGCACAGACCTTCACGCAGCTTAAAGGTATATGTCAGGCCGTCAGATGAAACAGTATAGCTCTGCGCCGTACCGTTGACTATCATGCCGCTGCCATCAATATCCATAAGGGTGCCGTAAATGTTGCGGATAACATAAAAAGACTCCTTGTCCTCCGCAAGCTGAGGGTCAAGGTTTCCGGGATTTGACGATATTACAACATTGAACTCTCCGCCTGAGCCGTCATCTCCGCTGCCGCAGGCTGTAAGAGACATAACGCCGAAAAGCGCCGCCATGATAAGGATATTTACTTTTTTCATGCCGACGCCCTCCCTGATTTTATTTGTTTGCAGTATTTTTCCTGAATCCCATATAGCTTTCAAGAATGATGACAGCCGCAACCGCATCGACCACATTCTTTCGTTTTTTGCCACGCACATTGACCTCATTGAGATAATTATGGGCCGAGACAGTCGTGCAGCGCTCGTCCCACATTACGACCTCAATGCCTGTCATTTCATGGAGCCTGTCGCCGAAAAGCGTGCATTTTTCCGCCCTTTCGCCCACAGTGTTGTTCATATTCTTGGGAAATCCCACTACGATAAGCTCCGCCTGCTCCTGTTTTGCAAGGTCAGCGGTTTTTTCAAGGCAGCGGTCAAAATTCTTTTCAAAAATGACTGTAAGCGGAGATGCCAGAAATTCGCTTTTGTCGCAGACTGCAATCCCTGTTCTGCTGTCCCCGAAATCCACGGACATTATTTTCATAGATACATTCCTTTCGACATCATTTTTTACACCATTTTGACACTGCAAGAGTAGAAAGCCCATCTTTCAGATGAGAGCTGTCGTTCTTGAATATGATATGGGGCATAAGCTCATCGTCATATTCGATAAGCGAAACTGCCGTGTTGTCCGACCAGCCCGGGTCAACGTAATTTTCCCATTCTCTGCCGTCGGCATAGTTAAGGTACGCCTTTATCGCCATTCCGTGAGATATCACGGCAATAGTCTTGCCATTGTTCTCTGCGGCAATGTTCCTCATTGCAAGCTTCATTCGGTCATATACCTGCCGAGTTGATTCACCGTGCGGAGCCTTGAATTTATTTATCTGCTTTGACCACAGCTCATATTCATGGGGAAATTTTTCAGGCAGTTCGCTCCACCTGACGCCCTCCCAGTCTCCCGCATAAATTTCGATAATGTGAGGGTCAACGGTTAGCGGCAGCCTGTGATATTTATTCACAGCCTCTGCAGTAGCCCTTGCACGTCTCAGCGGGCTTGTATATACCTCTTCTATAGGGATATCCTTGAAACGCTCTGCAAGGCACTCCAGCTGCTTTCTGCCCTTTTCACTTACGTCAGTGTCGATATGTCCCTGAAAAAATTCTTCCACATTGCCCTGCGCCTCAGCGTGACGGACAAGATATATTTTTACCATCTGATTCATTCCTTAGGATAATTTCTGACCTTTTCAAGCCATGCTCTGCTGTTTGCAGCCTCTTCACTGTTATAATGACATCCGAGGCGCTCAGCCGTTTGGGGAGCAAATTCATCAAACAGACCGTACATGATAAACACAGCGTTCCATACCTCTTCCGTATTTGATCCGACGTATGTTCTGAGGAAGCGCTCCCACACATTGACAGGAAGCCATCTGTACATATATTTTGCGGATTTTCCCACGCTTACGGAAAAGTCGGTATCAAGCCCTATCTTCCACGAAAGCATCTTCACAAGCTGCGGACGGACTGCGTATGAAAGCATAACATGAACATACAGCAGCTCATTGCGCCACAGACCCTTTGCAACGTTGTTCAGGCACCACCAGAGAACTCATTGCAGGCAGCCTCAAACTCCGCCTGAGACGGCTTTTTCACACGATACTGCTCATCTGTCGGCTCGTGGATATTGGGCATAATGCCGTCCTTGTCAAGAAGTATCCTGCAAAGCTTGTCGCACTCATAATCAAAACAGCCGACAGACTCGACATGAAGGTCAAGCCTGTTTCCGTCAGCAAACTGAATGAGCCAGCCATAAGACTGTGAAAAATCGACCTCTTTTCCCAATGACCTGTCCAGCTCGTCGGGACACTGCATATAAAGCCTTTCGCCGAAACGGTCTATCCAGTGCTTGTCCTCATAAAAGTGCTTTGTCTCCCTGACCGCATACACAATGTCATAATCCTGAAAAATGTCCTTCGGTGCGTTTTTATCAGTCCGTGAACCGTTCATATACACAGCCCTTATGCGTTCATCTGCACGGGCTGTGCCTATGATAAGCTCATACATTTCCTGCTCAGATCTTATTTTTACCAAGGCTTGACAGAGCCTATGATATCCTTGAGCATGATATTCTTCTCAGCGCAGTAATCAGCCAGCCCCTCATTTATCTTAACGGGAACCATGGGGTCATTGAATATAGCCGCACCAACCTGTACAACAGATGCGCCTGCCATCATTATCTCCACTGCGTCCTCCCACGAGGAAACACCGCCCATGCCGCATACAGGTATCTTGACGGCATTTGCCACCTGCCATACCATTCTTACAGCCACAGGGAAAACAGCGGGGCCGGAAAGACCGCCTACGTTGTTGTGGAGGATAGGTCTGCCTGTACGGATATCTATTCTCATGCCAAGCAGAGTGTTTATAAGGGATACCGCATCTGCACCCTCAGCCTCGCAGGCCTTGGCGATGTCGGCAATGCTTGTGACATTGGGAGAAAGCTTCATCATAACAGGCTTTGAAGTTGCCTGTCTTACGATCTTTGTGATATGAGCCGCACCGTCGCAGGAAACGCCGAAAGCAGCTCCGCCTGCCTTTACGTTGGGGCAGGAGATGTTGACCTCGATCATATCAACATCGGTGCTGTCCAGCTTCCTTGCGATTTCCGCATACTCCTCTGCTGTGGAGCCTGCAATGTTTGCAATTACAACAGTATCCTTTGTTTTAAGATAAGGCAGCTCCTCTGCAATAAAGTGGTCGATGCCGGGATTCTGGAGACCAACGCTGTTGAGCATACCCGAAGGAGTTTCTGCAATTCTGGGAGGAAGGTTTCCTGTTCTGCGCTGACCTGTGGTTCCCTTTACAGAGATACCGCCCAGCTCGGACAGAGGATAAAACTCTTCAAACTCCCTGCCGTAACCGAATGTTCCCGATGCGGGGATAATGGGGTTCTTGAAGTGAACACCTGCGAAATCTATTCCAAGTCTTGACATATCAGTCATCGAAAAGCACCTCCTCAGCATTGAAAACGGGGCCGTCCTTACAGACATGAGCGTAATATTCCTCGCCGTCCCTTATGGTGCGGCAGGCACATACCAGGCAGCCGCCTACGCCGCAGCCCATTCTCTCTTCAAGAGATACCTGACATCTTACACCTGCGTCTTTTGCCTGTGCGATTATTCTTTTGAGCATAACAGAGGGGCCGCAGGCATAAATGACAGCGGGCTTTTCCTTGGAAAGCACCTCCGCCAGAGCGTCGGTAACAAAGCCCTTCCTGCCCGCAGAACCGTCATCGGTGCAGAGGATAACATCAGCTCCTGCCGATGCAAAATCCTTCTGGAGAATAACTGCGGAAGCGTTTCTGAAGCCGCTTATTACTGTTGCATTCTTTCCGTAATGCCGGGCAATGGGGAGCATTGGAGGATTGCCTATTCCGCCGCCGATGATAACAGCCTTTTCGCTCTTATCCAGCAGCTCAAATCCCCTGCCGCCCAGAGGTGCAACTATATCAATAAGCTGACCCTCGGCAAGCTGAGAAAGCACCTTAGTGCCCTTTCCTCTTACCTCAAAAACAATTCTGAGAGTACCCTTTTCCTTGTCGATACCACAGATGGAAATAGGTCTGCGGAGCATAAAGCCGTCAGCCTTTATGTTCACAAACTGACCGCACACAGCCGCCTGAGCCACCTCTGGACAGCTGATAGTCATATCATATATTTCGGCTGCAAGAGCCTTTTTGCTGATTATAGGGTAAACACCCTGTGTATATTTCATAAGCAGATCCTTTCTTGTTATAAAGGTCGTTTTCTCGGGTCGTCGATAACATACTCCGACTCATCGGGCATGGCGGACTTATCCGTCTCGATTTCGCTGATGTCTATCTGCGGCTTTTCCTCGCTTTCGGCAATTCTGGCGCTGTCGTCAAACCACCTGTCGCAGTCTGAATTCTCCACGCCTATGCTGTCCATATCATTAGCCGAGGGTGCTTCTGTAATACTGTAATTTTGCAAAGGGCGCTCTTCCTTGCCGTAATAATCAAGCTTCTTCTGTTTTCTGAGCCATTTTTCACGGTATTTTACATACTTCGAGTTCTTATCCTTTTCCAGCAGATAGTTGAATTCGGGATAGCCCTCTTCATCTTTAAGCAGGTCCATTTCCTTATAAGAACGTATGGCAAAATCCTCAGACCAGAAGCCAAGCACAGAATAAACCAGCAGAATAAAAATATGGGAGGGCTTCATAGGCTCAAACCTCAGGAATATCTCCAGAACAGTAAAAATGCACAGCAGAATATAAACGACCTGAGATATCCTTGACAGCTTTCGTATCAAGAAAACATCTGAAACAAAGCTCAGGATAAGCAATATGGGAGCAATAAAAAATGTTGCGCCGAACCACGGGAATGAGATAGTTCCGACTTCCTCAGCCAGTATATGGACCATTTTTATTCCCGCACTTGTGTAGCTTACCCAGATATACATACTTGCGGCACTTATCAGTGTCACAGCAAGGTTTACATAGACATTGTAAATTCGGGAAATCATCAAATTTCTTTTTACAATGTCCATTTTTCTGCGGTTTTCTTCGTATTTTTTCTCTCTGACAACTTCCTTTTCCAGGTCGTTCATAATGCCCTCCAATGCTGTAAAAGGGCTGTAACGAATTTCTATATACCGTTACAGCCCGTTTTTGCTTTTAAAGATCAGCTGGATAGCTCCATCAGATCTTTGTTATATCGATCATTTCCATATCGTCAATGTTCTTGCCCATTGCCAGGATATCGGCAACCGCATTTGCAGTGTCGATAGCTGTCAGACAGCAGATAGAACGCTCAACTGTCTTACGTCTGATCTTAACGCTGTCGTATGCAGGGATACGTCCCTTTGCGGAGGTAGAGATAACGTAGTTTATCTTTCCGCTGTCAAGGAGCGTCATAACGTTGGGCTTTTCTTCCGAAGCCTTTCTTACAACGTTTGCTGCGACCATGTTCCTGTTAAGCGTGGAAGCGGTTCCGCTGGTAGCGTAGATATCAAAGCCAAGCTGCTCGAACTTGTCGGCAACATAGATTATCTCCTGCTTGTCGGTGTCACGTACTGTGATAAGCACGCCGCCGTCCTTCTTCATGTTGTAGCCTGCCGCAACAAGTCCCTTGAAAAGAGCGTCCTCAAAGGTCCTTGCAATACCAAGGCACTCACCTGTGGATTTCATCTCAGGGCCAAGGGCAGTATCAACATCATGGAGCTTTTCAAAGCTGAAGACAGGGACCTTGACTGCAATGAAGTCGCCCTCCTTGTGAAGTCCGCTCTGATATCCCTGCTCCTTAAGGGATTCGCCAAGCATTATCTTTGTAGCGATGTCCACCATGGGAACGCCTGTTACCTTTGAAATATAAGGAACAGTTCTGGAAGAACGGGGGTTGACCTCAATAACGTAAACCTCGTTGTTGTAAACAACATACTGGATATTTACCAGACCGATTACGTTAAGAGCCATTGCCAGACGTCTTGTATATTCAACGATAGTCTCTCTTATTCTCTTTGTAAGAGTAAGTGCGGGATATACGGAGATAGAGTCGCCCGAGTGAACACCTGCACGCTCAATGTGCTCCATGATTCCGGGGATAAGGTAGTCAGTACCGTCGCAGATAGCATCTACCTCGACTTCCTTGCCCATCATGTACTTATCGATAAGCACAGGATTTTCAAGAGCGGTTCTGGTGATGATCTCCATGTACTCGATGATATCCTGGTCGGAGTGAGCGATTATCATGTTCTGACCGCCGAGAACGTAGGAAGGACGCATAAGAACGGGATAGCCCAGATCCTGAGCAGCCTTAAGAGCTTCCTCGGTGTTCATAACGGTATGACCTGCGGGACGGGGTATTCCGCACTTGTTGAGCAGCTCATCAAAACGCTCTCTGTCCTCAGCAGCATCAATGCTGTCTGCAGAGGTTCCGAGTATCCTTACGCCCATATCGGAAAGGTGCTTTGTAAGCTTGATAGCTGTCTGTCCGCCGAACTGAACAACAACACCGTAAGGCTTTTCAGTCTCGATGATAGACTCAACGTCCTCCTTGGTAAGAGGATCGAAATAAAGTCTGTCACCTGTGTCAAAGTCGGTAGAAACAGTCTCAGGGTTATTGTTGCAGATAATTGCATCGTAGCCCATTTCCTTGAGCGCCCATACGCAGTGAACGGAGCAGTAGTCGAACTCGATACCCTGACCTATTCTGATAGGACCCGAACCGAAAACTATGACCTTCTTCTTGCCTGTATCAGTGCGGTCAATGAACTGTCTTGCCTCGTTCTCCTCGTCATATGTGGAGTAGAAGTATGGAGTTTCAGCCTTGAACTCGCCTGCGCAGGTATCAACCATCTTGAATACGGCTCTTGTTCTCTTGGGGCACTTCTGACCGCTCATGCGCTCAATGGTGCTGTCAAGATAACCGTACTTCTTGGCAAGGTCATATTTTTCACAGGTAAGCTCGCCGTCTGCAAGATAAGCTTCCAGATCAGCAAGGTTTTTAAGCTTGGAGAGGAACCACATATCAATCTTTGTGATATCATGTATCTCTTCAAGGGCAACTCCCCTCTTGATAGCCTCGAACACAACAAAGGAACGTTCATCATCTACGTCCTTTATCTTGTTGTATATCTCCTCATCGGAAAGCTTTTTCAGCTTTTTGAGGTTCATGGAATCAAGTCCCAGCTCAATAGAACGTACAGCCTTCATCATCGCCTGCTCGAAAGAGGTTCCTATAGCCATGACCTCACCTGTTGCCATCATCTGAGTGCCGAGAGTACGCTTTGCGTAAACGAATTTATCGAAAGGCCACTTGGGGAACTTCACAACAACATAGTCAAGAGCAGGCTCGAAGCAAGCGTATGTCTTGCCTGTTACTGCATTGATTATCTCGTCGAGAGTGTAGCCAATGGCAATTCTTGTTGCAACCTTTGCAATAGGATATCCTGTTGCCTTGGAAGCCAGTGCGGAAGAACGGGAAACTCTGGGGTTTACCTCGATCACCGCATATTTGAAAGATGTGGGGTGAAGCGCAAACTGGCAGTTGCAGCCGCCCTCTACCTTAAGCTCGGAAATAATGTTCAGAGCCGCAGTTCTGAGCATCTGATATTCCTTATCGGAAAGAGTTACCGCAGGAGCGATTACTATGGAGTCACCTGTGTGAACGCCAACGGGGTCAAAGTTTTCCATGGAGCAGACTGTGATAACATTGCCCTTGCTGTCACGGATAACCTCGAATTCGATCTCCTTCCAGCCGCTTATGCACTTTTCAACAAGTATCTGGGTGATAGGAGAAAGTCTCAGTCCGTTTGTTGCGATATCAATAAGCTCTTCCTCGTTATTTGCGATACCGCCGCCTGTGCCGCCCAGTGTGAATGCGGGACGGACGATAACGGGATAGTGAATGACCTTTGCAAAGTCAACAGCGTCCTCAACTGTCTCAACTACCTTTGAAGGGATAACAGGCTCGCCTATTTTTTCCATAGTGTCCTTGAAAGCCTGTCTGTCCTCTGCCTTGTGGATAGTTTCGGGATTTGCGCCCAGGAGCTTTACATTGTGCTCTGCAAGGAATCCGCACTCAGCAAGCTGCATGGAAAGGGTAAGACCTGTCTGACCGCCGAGAGTGGAAAGAATGCTGTCGGGCTTTTCTATTTCGATTATCTTCTTTACAACGTCAAGTGTAAGGGGTTCGATGTAAACCTTGTCTGCCATTGCCTTATCGGTCATGATGGTAGCAGGGTTGGAGTTGATGAGAACTACCTCCAGACCCTCCTGCTTGAGGGCACGGCAGGCCTGTGTGCCTGCGTAGTCAAACTCGGCTGCCTGACCGATGATGATAGGACCTGAGCCGATTACAAGGACCTTTTTTATATCACTGCGAAGCGACATCTTACTTAGCCTCCTTTGAGGATTTGATCATATCAATAAATTCGTCGAACAGATATGCGGTATCCTGAGGACCTCCGCAGGCTTCGGGGTGGAACTGCACGGTAAAGCATGGGAAGTTCTTGTATCTTACACCCTCGCAGGTCTGATCGTTCGCATTCTTGTGGGAAACCTCGCCAACAGCGGGATCAAGGCTGTCGCTTACCACTGCATAGCCGTGGTTCTGGGAGGTAACGAATGTCCTGTCAAGTGCGATATCAATAACAGGCTGGTTTGCACCTCTGTGACCGTACTTGAGCTTTTCGGTCTTTGCACCGTTGGCAAGAGCCATGAGCTGATGACCGAGGCAGATTCCGAAAATGGGTATCTGACATTCCTTGAGCTTTTTCAGGTTCTCAATAACATCTGTATTCTCAGTGGGGTCGCCGGGGCCGTTTGAAAGCATTATTCCATCGGGGTGCATCTCAACGATCTCCTCAGCGGTAGTCCATGAGGGAACGACTGTAACATTACAGCCACGCTTTACAAGCTCTCTTCTGATATTGAACTTGTAGCCGAAGTCATAGAGGACAACATCGTACTTGGGATCCTCAGCCTTAAAGACTTCCTTTTCCTTAACGGTTACGGACTTAACAGCATTCTTTATGGAGAAAGCCTGAATCTGAGCCATAAGCTCGTCCTTCATCTCATATACGTTTTCGGTGGTGATAACGCCGTTCATAACACCGCTTTCACGGATAATTCTTGTAAGGCATCTGGTGTCGATGGAGTGGATACCGATGATATTGTGCTTCTTGAGGAATTCATCGACATTGCCCTCGCATCTGAAATTGGAGGGTGAGTTGCACCACTCTCTTACGATATATCCGCTGACGCATGAGCCTTTGGACTCATAGTCATGGTCGTTAACGCCGTAGTTTCCGATAAGGGGAAATGTCTGTGTAACGATCTGGCCGAAGTAGCTGGGATCGGATAAGGTTTCTTCATATCCGGTCATACCCGTTGCAAATACGATCTCTCCGACAGAAGTTCCCTTGGCACCAAAGGAATATCCCTCGAAAATACGTCCGTTTGCAAGCATAACATAAGCCTTGTCTCCCATATTGAATAAAGACATTTGTTATCCTCCTAAAATTTTATAGTTTACCGCTTCGCCGGGCAATAAGTCAGACTGCCCGACAGTTGACGGGTTATATCACTTGTCCTGGGAAGGAGCCTTGATTGCAGGAATGTGAGAGGTGATATCCTTCTTCATTCTCAAAGCCTCACGTCTTGCAGCACCTGCATAATCGTGTTCATCGCAGCCTTCCTTCTTGTATGCGCACATTATTGCACGGGAAGAGTTTACTATTGCGCCAAGGCCGTTTTCATCAAAGCCCTTTGCAACGCCCTCTGCTCCGCCGCCCTGAGCGCCGTAGCCTGGAACTAAGAAGAATGTGTGAGGAAGCTTTTCACGCATTTCAGCCAGCATTGCGGGATATGTCGCACCCACAACCGCACCTACTGCGGAGTAGCCGTAGCTGCCCATGTACTTTTCTCCCCACTTCTCGCACATATCGCCCATTGTCTCGTAAATGGTCTTGCCATCGCAGAGACGTCTGTCCTGAAGCTCGCCGGAGGACTTGTTGGAGGTCTTTACGAGAACGAAAATGCTTCCGCCTGTTTTGAGAGCAGGCTCGATTCCGTCTGTGCCGAGATATCCGTTTACAGTGAGAGCGTCAGCACCGAAAGGAGCGATTCTTTCGCCGTAAACCTCAGTAGAACCCAGATATGCAGCGGAATAAGCGTCCATAGTAGCGCCGATATCGTTTCTCTTGCCGTCCACGATAACGTACATACCCTTGGACTGAGCATACTTGATAGTCTTGTACAGAGCCTTTACTCCATAGTAGCCGTACATCTCATAATAAGCTGCCTGGGGCTTTACAGCAGGAACGATATCGCACACTGCATCAATAATGCCCTTGTTGAACTTATAAAGAGCGGCAGCTGCTGCCTTGAGACCTGCACCGTGCTTTGCAGCGCACTTTTCCTTGATATATTCGGGAATGTATTCCAGCTTGGGGTCAAGACCTACAACGGTAGGGTTCTGTGTTTCAATGATCTTTTCGATCAGTCTGTCAAATGACATTCTATCACTCCTTTTAACTGCGGACGGATATTCATATATGACCTTGCCCTGAGACACGGTGATAAGCACCTTTCCTCTGAGCTTTTCGCCTTTGAAAACTGTATTGCGTGACTTTGATTTGAACTTGTCGGGATCGACAGTCCACTCCTTGTCAAGGTCTGCGATTATAAATTCAGCGGGAGCGCCCTTTTCGATGACAGCTTCCTTAACGCCGATGAGCCTTCTCGGCTCTGCGGACATAAGCGTTACTATCTTTGTCATAGGCACCTTGCCTGTATGATAAAGTGCGGTAAGAGTTGCCGCAAAGGAAGTTTCAAGACCTACGATGCCGTTGGGAGCCTTTTCAAAATCAGCCTTTTCTTCGGGAGAGTGAGGCGCATGGTCGGTGACGATGCAGTCAACGGTTCCGTCAAGAACGCCCTCCAGCACAGCTCTTCTGTCCTCTTCCTCACGGAGAGGGGGATTCATTCTGTAATCAGCGTCCCTTGCAAGAAGCTTTTCATGTGTAAACATCATATAATGGGGAGCGGTCTCGCAGGTGACCTTTATTCCACGCTTCTTAGCATCACGGATAATGCCTATGCTGCCCTTGGTGGAAACGTGACAGATGTGTATTCTTGCTCCGCAGGAATCGGCAAGAGCGATCTCTCTTGCGGTAATACTGTCCTCGGAAGCCCTGTCCATGCCCTTTACGCCAAGCTTTTCGGATATCTCGCCCTTGTGCATGATGCCGCCGTTTATTATCGCCAGATCCTCGCAGTGGGAAGCAACAAGCAGTCCGCTTTCCTTGCTCTTTTCAAGAGCTTTTCTCATAAATTCGGCATTCTCCACAGGTCTGCCGTCATCGGATATCATCTTTATGCCTGCCTTTGCATACTCGTCCTGGTCGGCAAGCTCTTCGCCATTCATGCCCTTTGTTACGGCACACACAGGATATACCTTAACGCCTGTAGGCGCTGCCTTATCCATAATGTAACGGGCAGTCTCAACGCTGTCGCACACAGGCTTTGTGTTGGGCATACAGCACACTGCCGTAAATCCGCCTGCCGCCGCAGCAGCACAGCCTGTGATAACATCTTCCTTATAAGTCTGTCCGGGATCCCTGAAATGAACATGGATATCGCACAGGGCGGGAAGCGCTGCAAGACCTGTGCAGTCGTAAATAAGGTCTGCATCACAGTTAAGATCTGCACCTACATCTGCAATATCTGTTCCATCAACAAGGATATCCGCCTTATAGCTGTCATTTTCGCTGTAAACCGTAACGTTTTTATACAGTGTTTTCATTCGCCGATTCCTTTCATAGTGCTTTCCTGCTCAAGGATTATAACCTTGTCGCAGCCGTCAGCCTCTTTGACCATGACCCTGACGGTCTCGTCCCTTGAAGTGGGGACATTTTTTCCTACATAGTCGGGACGTATGGGAAGCTCCCTGTGGCCTCTGTCAACAAGCACAGCAAGCTGAATGCACTTAGGCCGTCCCCTGCTCATAACGGCATCAATAGCCGCACGGCAGCTTCTTCCCGTAAAGATAACATCATCCACGAGAACGACCTTTTTGTCCCTTACATCAAAAGAAACAGAGGACTTATCCTCGTCAGCCCTGATATCATCACGGTAAGCGGTGATATCAATAGTACCGATGGGGATATCCAAGCCCTCTGTTTCATGAAGCCTTTCTGCAATGCGCTGAGCGATAAACACGCCCCGTGACATTATTCCAATAAAGCAAAGATCCTCAGCGCCCTTATTGCGCTCGATGATCTCGCAGGAAATACGTGCAACAGCACGATTCATGGATTTTTCGTCAAGAATAACTGCTTTCTGAATCATACCCTCACGCCTTTCCATAAAAAAACTGCCCGCCGCAGTACGACAGACAGTTTTGAAAATTCATATAAAACGGCGCACCACAAGTTATACACTTCACAGTGCAGACGCAAATATTCACATTCAAGCTGCCTTGTCGATCTCACGGGATCAACTTAAAGGTTGCTTACTATTGAACATTATACCACACTTATTAAGCAAAGTCAACACAAAAAGCAATGAATTTTTGATGAACATCACAGATATTTAGTGGTTTTCAACGAAAAATGCTGTCAGACCTTGCTTTCTTCCTTGGATTCCTCTATCATTTCAGGCTGATTTTCAGTTTCATCACTGCTGTGCCTGTGTCCCTTGTAAAGCATCTTATCTCTGAGCAGCTGGAGAGATTCGGAGTAATTGTGAGAATGAAATTTGGGGAACGCCCTCAGCAGACGTTCTGTTGCGGTGTCCTTTTCGGATATGAGGCGCTCATACTCACTTCTAAGCTTTTCAAGATTGTACTCATTCATATCCTGCATCTTTTCAACAACATTGTCCTTCACATCAGCGACCTTTTCCACAACGTTATCTTTCACATCTGTCATTTTCTCAACAACATTGTCCTTAGCGTCGATTATCTTATCCACATTGCTCTTTACTTTCAGAGTGCCGGAAGCAAGCTTCTTGCCTGTTTTGACGGAAACTGAAAGCATCAGCTTTGAAAGCTCATCAAGACGTTTTATCTTATTCTGGAGCTTTCTCACAGCCATCAGAGACGCTATAGTATCGAGCAGGATAAGCACTGACATTATTATGACAATGCTCATTCCAAGCTTCACAGGAATTGCATTTATTGCTTTGAGGACCAGCGGCTGAACGTATCTTATGACCACAACGCAGCCTGCGCCGAAAAGCATGGAATTTCTCAGGCATATATAACCCTTGTAGTTGAATTTCATATTAGAATAGTCCCACCATCTGGCGTGGAACAACTTTTCCATTCCCCAGCCCACAAACAGCTCAAAAGCGGTGCAAAGAATGGTCGAGGCCACAAAAAGCGGAACTATCGTGTTGGCTATGGGTCTGAAAAATACCGTGACCATAACAACGCCCAGTCCCTCAATGGGGCATATGGGCATATTCAGGAAGCCTCTGTTCTGATACTCCCCTGTTTCATAGGTCATGTCGATTACCTCGATGCACCAGCCTATAAAGCTCCAGAAGCAGAACATCAGGAACATCTGATATAAACTTAACCCTGCAAAAGGTATAACCTGCATAAAATACGTTCTCCCTTCACGCAAATGCCATGCGTCACACCAGATCCGAGCCGTTTGCCCTGATATGGAACTCAACTCCCAGAAATTCGGCGGATTTTTTGCAAAGTATCATTCTCTGCATAAAAATTTCAAAGTACTCCATTACCGAAGAAATACGCTTGTCAATGGTAAGGTCAAGTATAAGCTCGGTTTTATCTTCATTAAAATAAATCTCGGACTTTTCTACCGCAAAATTCACCCTGTCGTGGATATCCTGCGCCAGACATTCGATATTGCGCACCCTGCTGCGGCGAACATCTGTCTTGTCAGCAATTATAAGAGCTGCCGTGATCGCATTTAAAGGCTGAGCAGTGCCCTCGTCATGATTGCCGATAGCGGATATGATATCGCATATTTCCTCGGCAGGCATATTAAGATTATCCAGCAGACGGAAAGCCATGACGGCTCCGCTCTGAGCGTGGTCAATGCGATTTATAACATTGCCGATATCGTGAAGATATGCGGCTATCATTCCAAGCTCCACCTTGCGTTCATCATAGCCAAAACCCTCAAGGATCATTTTTACCGTATCCGCAACCTTTTCAACGTGAGCAAAGGAATGTTCGGTATAGCCCTGAGCCTTGACCGCCGCATCGGCATTCTTTATATATGTGTGTATATCGGGATTTTGTCTGATATACTTATAAGTAACATTGCTTGACATATTTCTCCTCCGACTGCATCATACATTCATAACGTCATTACTCAAATATTATACCACAGCGGTGAGATTTGTCAAGGAAATTTAACAGCAAACAGGCGATTTCGCCGAAATGTAACCATTTTTTAACTTGATTTTTAACTATCAGACTATTATAATATAAAGAGGAAGAGTATGTATATACATTTTCCTTAACATGGCATAAAAAAGAAAGAGCCGCATAAAAAGAACAAAATGATCGGAGATGCGTCATTTGAAAATAATCAGAACTGTGCTGGGCTTATCTGCCGTTTCAGCCGTGCTGATTTTCGGATGTTCCCGTCTTTATAACAACGGAACAGAAGAATCCGGCACAAACGGAGCTACCATCTCGGCAGAAGAATACCCCGTTGAGGAGACCGCCGCAACTGAGGTCACTCCCTCATCAGACAAGGAGCTTTCCCTGACAGAAAGCTCATCTATCTCATTCACATTCTTGGGCGACTGCCTGCTGTCCACCAATGCAGGCGATACCCGCACTGATACATTTGCAAAATATGCCGAGAAATGCGACCCGTCATATTTCTTTGAGAAGGCTGTCCCATACTACAGCAACAGTGATTTTGTCATTGCAAACAATGAATTTGTACTGTCGGACAGAAACCTGAGCAAGTCAAAAAAGAGCGGAACCGCATTCTGGTTCAGGTCGCCCACATCATACACCGATATCCTGAAAGCAGGTCAGATAGACATTGTGACTATCGCCAACAACCACACCACAGATTACGGTGCAGAGGGCTATAAGGATACTCAGGAAGCGCTGGACGCAGCAGGCATCACATGGGGTGATCTGCAAAATCCCGTGTATGTTGAAAAAGGCGGCGTTAAGTTCGGAATAATCTGTACAGGGTTATTCAGTCCATATTATGACCAGCTTATAACTCCTGTAATAGAGGAAGTCAAGGAAAACAGCGACATTCAGATAATGTATTTCCACGGCGGCACAGAAAAAGAGCACGTTCCTGACGACTGGCTCGTTGAGCTTTGCCATAAGTATGCCGATATGGGCGTTGACCTTATAGTCGGTTCTCACCCTCATGTACTTCGTCCGATGGAAGAGTACAACGGAGTGGATATCATCTATTCTCTTGGCAACTTCTGCTACGGCGGAAACCGTCTTCCCGAGAACAGAACGGTTATTCTTACTGAGACTTTCACATTTGATGAAAACGGCAACTACATATCCCAGGACGAAGAGTTCACGCCATTTTACGTATATGGCGGCGACCATAACTACTGGCAGCCAGTTCCAATAAGCGATCCTGTGGATATATCAAAAACTCTGGCATTTATGTACGGCGCAGCTGAACTGCCGTATTAAGAATATGATATGATTTTAAGCACCTGCTTTGCGGGTGCTTTTTTGTTGGAGTGCAATCACTTCAAAAGAGCAAAGCATTTTCTCCATTCAGATGACATCATCATATCTATTTGATTTTGAATCATTTCACTATGTCTTGGCTGAATAATAAAGAAATAATATCTTTGCGAAATAGGTATAAATTTAATGCAAAGCCCTGCTGCATCGGATAACATTTCATGTGAAAGCAATTCCTTATGCCGATTTATATAAAAAGTATCATTGTACCGAGCCTTATGCTGATAATATATCACACTGGCACCTTGAGAATAATAATCTGTCAGTTCGCTTGGTTCAACATATTTATTGGCTCTGGGCGTGCCTGCAGCAGATCTTACGATCATGCCATTATCAGGATCAACAAACACGACATCAATGCCTAAAAGCGTTTTTAATGCGTTCTCATGCCAATCACTGCGGAAATCAAAACGTTCTGATTTATTTTTATCGGAAAAATCAAGTGGAGCTGAGTAAAACTTAGCCTGAAGAATATTATTATTTTCAAGTGACGATACATTACGCTGCCCACAGCTTATGATCTTTTTCAGTTCTGAATATAACTGTTCATCACAATTCTTATATTGAGAATAATCTACAAATTTCCCGTCTTTATTATTCAATTCCTTTGAAGTAAGATTTGGATTAAGATACCAGTTTACACCGACCGAGAACCCTGCTGCATAAAGCGTGCGAAGCAATCCCAATTTTCCAAAATCTCCGATATCACCTGCATAACGATTTTGCATAATTTCACCTTTTATATTATTTATTGAAAGTTATTATACACTGTACAGGCAGATAAGTCAAGAAAAATAAAAAATGCAAGTCAGGCAGAGAATTTCTCCAACTGACTTGCATTTATATTTTACTTTACGTTAAGTGCATTAAATCAGCTTTAAATGCGCATTTTACGCCTTCATAGCCTCTTCAACAGCAACATTATATCCAGTAAATTCAAGAGTATATAGAAAATTGTGTATTACTTGTGTATTTCATTCAGCTGCCAATATCTGTATCAAAGCAGAAATGCAGCATAAAGAGGTATTGAAATAACATCTTCGGTCTTGCCAAAATTCTTCTGAGAAAATCTTATTGCATAATCGGGAGAATATTTCTGCTTGAATACACTCAGGCTCCTTGAACGGACGTGTTCACCCTTTTTAACTTCAATAGCATAGATCTTATCGTTCTTTTGCAGAACAAAATCAAGCTCAGCCTGTGAGTTGGCTACCGTCCAATAGTAAAGTGGATAATTCTTTGACGCAAGCTGCTGTGCAATATAGTTCTCGGTAACAGCTCCCATAAAGATATTGGATTCACCTGTGATGATCGTGTTTACAGACATCTGAGATTTGTTTACAAGCAGTCCCACATCAGACATATATATCTTGAATGAGGTCTGATCCGCATAAACAGGCAGGGGCATATTTCCCTGATCCACACGCTGGCATTCAAGAATAACGCCTGCCTGTTTAAGCCATTCAAGCGATGCTCCGAAAATTGAGGAAGAGCCACCTTTTTGTACAACCTTGTACTGAAACTTCTTGTTATCCTTTGCAAGCTGCGCAGGAATTGAATTATAGCAGGCACGAATCTTTACCGCTTCGGAATTGCTTGCATATTTCGCCATATCGGCTGTATAGCTGTCGATAATGCTGCTCTGAACAAGACTTGCATCAATATATGAATTTGTTTCAATAAAGGCTTTGACAGCTTCAGGCATTCCACCGATTATCAGATAATCGTGATACAGATCAAGTGCTTTTTGATGCAGTCCCTCATTTATGGGTGACATTTGTGTATAGCATTCGGTTATTTCGTCAATAAGCAAGTCATTTCCCGTTGCCGTAAGGAATTCCTCAAAATCCAGAGGAAAAAGCCTGAGAACATTCACTTTGCCAACAGGGAATGAAGTCTGATTTCGGTTTATGGCAACACCAAGCAGGCTTCCTGCGGCAGCAATGTGATAATCGGGAGCTTCTTCGCAAAAATATTTCAGCGAAGTCACAGCACGCTCGCAGGACTGTATCTCATCAAGGATAATAAGCGTTTCATTTGGCAGGATACGCTCTCCTGTTTCCGCTTCAAGATATTTTATCAGCTTTGAAGGTGAAATATCATCATTGAACATTGAAGCGACCGTGCCGTTGCTTTCAAGGTTTACATAAACTGTGTTTTTGTAGTTCTCTCTGCCAAATTCACGGAGGATAAATGTTTTGCCGACCTGTCTTGCTCCGTTGAGGATAAGCGGCTTTCTTGCAGATGAGTTTTTCCATTCGACAAGCTGCTGTGTGATCTTACGCTTCATTCTATCAGTCCTTTCAGGTATAATATAGGCTTTCTTTGAGTTTATTATACCATCTTCTAATAGTTAAGTCAATATTTTTATGAAATAATCATAAAAATATTGACTTAAAACTATGCATTAATCATTTCAGCATTGCTTTTTATATTCTCGATAATTCTATAATAAGCTCTCGTTTGGTTGTATCAAACATCTTTATAAAACTAAAAGGCTTATCAAAGGGAGGCTTCATAAGAATCTTTACATCATCAATATAACCATTATTTTCAATATGCATAATGATCTTATGAATAAAAGCTATCTGTTTCTGATTAAGTGAACTGTCATTTATGAATTCCGAGAATGCATTCATAGCACTTTCATGATCCAGTTTTGCTATTTTTCTCACCAGCAGACCAAACGGCGTATCTCCATATTCACGCTTATAATCCTCTGAATTACCAAGCTCTTTTGTCAAAATTCTCTCAAGCTCATCATAATCCTGCTGAGCAAGTGGCAAATTGTGATTAAGCTTGTATATTGCAGGATCATTCTTATGTTCTTCGATATATCTGTTTACCTTTTTACGGTAATCTTCAAAATCATAGGCAGCATCAAGAATCTTTCCTTCACTTATAGTTTCAGTCGGATCCGAAAGTTTTGTAAATATCTTTTTCCGTCCTTCGCCATCGTTTAGGAACTGGATAAGATAACGCAGTTCATCTCTTACCTTATCTAATGTAAGTATGCTCATATCCTGCCAGAATGTATCTTCCTGAATATCTTTTATAAGTTTAATTTTCTGCTGTACCTGCGGGATATTAGCTCTCTTTTCAAGCATTGCGGCTGTCTGACAAAGTTGATTTTTCATATATGACCTTGTAGGAAGATTATCTGCGTATGCGATCATAAATCCATACATAAAGCTATCAAATCGTTTTGCAAATTCATCTTTTTCAGTAGATGCAACAAGCGGAGCAATATGATTTTTCAATTCTCCTCTGTCCATTTCGGTCAGCAAATCAAAACTATCAGCCTTATTGAACTTCTCAACAAATTCTTTTCGCAGACGCACTGAAAGAATGTCATAGGAAAGAGCAGCAATATCTGAATGACATTTATCCGTTAATGATTTTCTGAAAATCTGATACTTATCATCGGAATAAGCAATATCTTGCATAGCAAAGATCAGGTCTACCGTCTTGCAGAAAATACTTTCGGTCAATGACTTTGTTTCAGAAGATTCAAAGCCATTTTTGTTCTGACGAAAAAACTCAAAGTTTCCGCAATAATCGAATATAAGGAATCGACGCTTGTCTGTATATTCACCATCAATTTGATCTATACAGTCGAGATCTCTGCAAAGTCTTGTACCTCTGCCTATCATCTGCCAGAACTTAGTCTTTGAACGAACCTTCTTGAAGAAAACAAGATTAACACATTCCGGAACGTCAATGCCGGTATCCATCATATCAACTGAAACAGCAATAAAGGGCGGTTTTGCTGCTATCTTGAAGTCATCAATTATCGTCTGAGCATAGCTGTCATCACAGGTCACACGCTGTGCAAATGTACCGTTATACTTGGGATAAAGCTTGTTGAATCGTTGAACGATATATTCAGCGTGCTCCTTATTCTGTGCAAAGATGATTGTTTTGCCCAGCCTGTCTCCGCCTTCATTTTTTATACCTCGTTCCATTAGATCCTGCAATACCGCATCAACAGTATTTTCATTGAAAACAAATTTATTCAAAGCAGCCGACGGTACAAAATCGGGCATATATCCATCTTCGGTGAAATCGTCCTCATAGCGTTCCTTGTCTTCATCGGGAAGATCGTCGTATGTTATGCCTTCATCAAGGAACTTTGTTTTCACCTCATAGTTATAGTACGGCACAAGAACATGATCGGTATAAACCGCTGTTTCGTAATCATACGCATAAGTTGGCACACCATTCTCGACTTCAAAGAAATCATAGGTATTTCTGTCCACATCTGTTTTAGGCGTAGCTGTAAGTCCGACGGTTATTGCATCAAAATATTCAAAGATCGCTCTGTATTTCTTGAAAATACTTCTGTGGCTTTCGTCTGTGATGATAAGATCGAAATGTCCAGGTGAAAACAACGGTATTCCTTCTTGAGTCTTGGTGCTGTCGATTGAGTTAAGAATTGTAGGATATGTTGAAAAAACTATTCTTGCGTTTCTGTCGTCTTTATTGCTGCAAAGATTACAGAGTGACATATCCGGCAGGTAATTTTTAAAATCATCTCTTGCCTGTTTTACGAGTGCAGTTCTATCGGCAAGGAACAAAATGTTTGTGAGATATCCGCCTCGGCTGAGAACATCAGTCAGACTGGCAGCCGTCCTCGTTTTTCCGGTACCAGTTGCCATAACAAGGAGAGCTTTTCGGAAACCTTGCTCAATGTGCTCACATACCGCACGGATAGCTTCTTTCTGATAATATCTGTCTGTTATCTTATCGCTTATTTCAATAGTATTGAGCTTTTTGCGTATATCTCTGCGTCCTATAAGTTTTTCAAGGTCTGATTTGGTGAAAAATCCGCTGACTTTTCTCTGGGGAGAAGAAAAATCGTCCCAGAAATATGTATCAAAGCCATTGGAAGTGAACATCATCGGCCGTCTGCCGAACTTTCTTTCAAGACAATCAGCATACAGACAAGCCTGCTTCCTGCCATTGTTTGCATCTTTTCCAGTGCGTTTTGCTTCAATAACAGCAAGAGGCAGACCATCTTTTCCGAAAAGCACATAATCGGCATAGCCTTTCTGTCCAAACACGCCGTTCATATTATCGACTTCGTATTCTTCAACAACATCTTTATCTGCGCCGTCAAACTTCCAGCCCATTGATTTAAGATCAACGTCAATATAGCATTTTCTTGTTTCCCATTCGGAAAGATCCATAGACGAAAAGCTTCGGCTGTCCTGTTTTGTCTGCTTGTCCGCTGTAAGACTTGCTGACATTTCTGTAATTTTCTGCTGAAGTGCCTTTATCTCGCTTTCCTTCTGCTCAATAAGGGATTCCTGTTCTTTTATCTTCTTTGTATCGATATTGACTTTTTCAGCGGGAATAAGCGCTGCATCAAACTTTCTTTCTGCATAATCCGCACCATAACAGTAATCTATCCACTCAATAAACTCAAATAAGCCTTCCAATGACATAAGTGCATCAGAATTGCTGACTGATTTTTCGGTGTGCACAGCAAGATTTCCAAGCTTTATAATAAACGGCAGCTTGTTCCATGTGTTCGTATCCAAAGCAAAACGAAAAGACGTTTCATGAATAAGCGACTGGAGATTGTCTTTATATGGCATTTTTATAGTATTATCCGCAGAGTAAACCCATTTTACAGCAAGCTCCAAAGCTTTTCTGCAGCCTACGGCACACATAGCAGGAGAGGTCGAAAACACCTTTTCGGCTTCTATTGCAGCTTTTGAAAACAGGGCATATTCGGAAATATCGCTTAAAAATTCAAAATTGGTCATAGAATTTTACTCTCCTTATGTTTTTTATTAATAATTGTACGTCAAATTTCGATTTGTCGATTTGCTGAACAAAATCGGCAAACTCGTTTTGTAACGAAATGGGTGGCATAGGGACTGTCATTTTTTTTAATTTAACAATAGTCAAAGCACTATATGCCGAACCTGCAACATTTGCTGACTTAAAATCATCTATCAAATTTGCTAAAGCTTCTTTTAGATAAATAGGATTGGTTTCCTCGCTATGAATTGAAATAATATTACCATCTTTATGATAGATTTACAATATAAGTGCAACACATGGAAAAAATAATGACACATAAAGC
>OLVO01000460.1_pt1 | contig 47618 bp, 36 predicted proteins | sample 1672571 | NCBI WGS metagenome assembly OLVO01 (sample SAMEA3136700, study PRJEB25190) | human gut metagenome | biome: human gut; feature: human-associated habitat; material: faeces | place: Austria | collected 2013
TGGACGGCGCTATCCTGGTCATCGCTGCTACCGACGGCCCCATGGCTCAGACCCGCGAGCACATCCTGCTCGCCCGTCAGGTCGGCGTTCCCTACATCGTCGTCTTCCTGAACAAGTGCGACATGGTCGACGATGACGAGCTCATCGACCTCGTCGAGATGGAGACCCGTGAGCTCCTCTCCGAGTACGATTTCCCCGGCGACGACATCCCCGTCATCCGTGGCTCCGCTCTGGGCGCTCTCGAGGGCGACGCCAAGTGGATGGACGCCATTCGCGAGCTCATGAAGGCCGTCGACGAGTACATCCCGACGCCTGCTCGTAACAACGACCTCCCGTTCCTGATGGCCGTTGAGGACGTTATGACCATCTCCGGTCGTGGTACCGTTGCTACTGGCCGTGTCGAGCGCGGTGAGCTCAAGCTCAACGAGCCCGTCGAGATCGTCGGCATCAAGGATACCCAGAACACCGTCGTTACCGGTATCGAGATGTTCCGTAAGTCCATGGACTTCTGCGAGGCTGGCGACAACGTCGGTCTGCTGCTCCGCGGCATCAAGCGTGAGGACATCGAGCGCGGCCAGGTTCTCTGCAAGCCCGGTTCGGTTACCCCGCACACCAAGTTCACCGGCGAGATCTACGTTCTGACCAAGGAGGAGGGCGGCCGTCACACCCCGTTCTTCGATGGTTATCGTCCTCAGTTCTACTTCCGTACCACCGACGTTACCGGTACGGTCAAGCTCCCCGAGGGCACCGAGATGGCTATGCCTGGTGACCACATCACCATCGAGGGCGACCTCATCCACCCGATCGCCATGGAGGAGGGCCTGCGCTTCGCTATCCGCGAGGGTGGCCACACCGTCGGTTCGGGCATCGTCTCCACGATCATTGAGTAAATTAGCTCTTTGATATAGCTGACTTAGAGAACCCGGCACTTATATGGGTGCCGGGTTCTTTTCTGCAATGGATATTGAGCCGTTGCTGGTGTCGAGAGGATCGATAATGGTCCTGGATGCACCGTCGATTAGCTCTCGATGGCTTCATTGATGTGTTCCAAATATGAATGGATCCACCGAGAACCAATTGACTCGAGGTTTTCATTGACAGCACTTACGTGGAGCTGATAAAGTAACAACTCGTGCCCGTACGGGGCGGAAATGAAAGGTTCAGGATACATGCGTACTCTAGTTACTCTTGCGTGCACTGAGTGCAAGCGCCGCAACTATACGACCACCAAGAACAAGTCGACCATGCCTGATCGTATGGAGATCAAGAAGTATTGCCCCTGGTGCCGTCACCACACGCTGCACAAAGAGACTCGCTAGTCTCTAGTCACATACGCCAGTAGTTCAATTGGTAGAGCATCGGTCTCCAAAACCGAGTGTTGAGGGTTCGAGTCCTTCCTGGCGTGCCAGTCATTATTCCGTAAGCTCCCACTTGGGGGCTTACGGTTTACTCATGTATAAGCGCATTGCGCGGAGGTAACCCAAATGGCCAACAAGAAGAACAAGAAGAAGGCTCAGCAGCCGGCACCTGCCAACAAAGCTGCCGCCAACTCCAAGGTTGAGGCCAAGAAGGCCGTTGCCAAGAAGAACGAGAAGGCTGCGAAGTCCAAGAAGAACGAGAAGCCTGGTTTCTTCGCCCGCACCAAGAAGTATTTCGCTTCGGTCAAGTCCGAGATGAAGCGTGTCACGTGGCCCGATAAGAAGGAGCTCGTGAACTACTCGGTTGTCGTTTGCGCTTCTCTGATCGTCGTCGGCGTCGTCATCGCTCTGCTCGATGCTGGCTTTGGCGAGGCTCTTGCTCTGTTCTCTGGATTGAGGGGCTAAACCATGTCTAAGCGTTGGTACGTCGTTCACACTTACTCTGGATACGAGAACCGCGTTAAGTCCGATCTCGAGCATCGCATCGAGACTATGGGCATGCAGGACCGTATCTTTGATATCGAGATTCCTATGGAGCGCGTCACCGAGATTAAAGAGGGTGGCAAGCGTGAGACCAAGGATTCCAAGATCTTCCCGGGTTATGTCCTGGTCCGCATGGAGATGGATGACGATGCTTGGACGTGTGTTCGCAACACGCCCGGCGTCACCGGTTTCCTGGGCGGCAACGGTAAGCCCGCTCCGCTTTCCCGTGACGAGTACAATAAGATGACTCGTCGTCCCGGTAAGGGCGATTCGCCCAAGCGCACCTCGGTTGATATTCAGGTCGGCACGTCCGTCCGCGTCACCGATGGCCCGCTTACCGACTTTGATGGCAAGGTCTCCGAGGTTAACACCGAGGCCGGCAAGCTCAAGGTCACATTGATGATCTTTGGCCGCGAGACGCCGGTCGAGCTCGACTTTAACCAGGTCGCTGTCATCGCTTAAGTTTTCGTCCGTTCGCGCGAGCGTGCTTCTTCTGTGACTGCTCATCTCAGGAGTGCTTCTAACACGTGCGTGCTTACGATATAGCAAGTACTTCACACTCGTGATTCGAAAGGAATGACCATGGCTGAGAAGAAGGTTGCCAACGTCATTAAGCTCCAGATTCCTGCTGGTGCAGCTAACCCCGCTCCTCCCGTCGGCCCCGCCCTGGGCGCTGCTGGCGTGAACATCATGCAGTTCTGCCAGGCCTTTAACGCCGAGACGCAGGACAAGAAGGGCGACATCATCCCCGTTGAGATCTCTGTCTACGAGGACAAGTCCTTCTCCTTCATCACCAAGACCCCGCCGGCGGCTCACCTCATCAAGAAGGAGCTGAACCTCAAGTCTGGTTCCGCTAAGCCCCAGGCCGACAAGGTTGGTCAGCTCTCCCAGGAGCAGCTCACCAAGATCGCCGAGATCAAGATGCCGGACCTCAATGCCAACGACATTGACGCCGCCAAGAAGATCATCGCCGGTACCGCCCGTTCCATGGGCGTCACCATCGCTGAGTAGCGATTTCTTATGGTAACGACGGGTGCTCCGACCGGGGCGCCCGTTAAATGTGTGCAATAGGGTACACGATACGATGTGGGAGGGCTCACGCCCGTTTAACCACAGGAGGTAATGCACATGGCTAAGCATGGTAAGAGCTATAACGCCGCTGCCGAGAAGATCGACCGCGCCACGCTCTACACCCCCCTTCAGGCTGCCAAGCTCATCAAGGAGCTCGACACCGCCAAGTTCGACGAGACCGTCGAGGCCCACTTCCGTCTGGGCATCGATACTCGTAAGGCTGACCAGAACATCCGTGGTTCCATCTCCCTGCCCCACGGCACCGGCAAGACCGTTCGTGTTGCCGTCTTCGCCGAGGGCGAGAAGGCCCGCGAGGCTGAGGCTGCCGGCGCCGACATCATCGGTTCCGACGAGCTCGTCGCCCAGATCCAGAAGGGCGAGATCAACTTCGACGCCGCTATCGCTACGCCGAACATGATGGCCAAGGTTGGCCGCATCGGTAAGATCCTTGGTCCCCGTGGCCTCATGCCGAACCCCAAGCTCGGCACCGTGACCATGGACGTCGCCAAGATGGTCTCCGAGCTCAAGGCCGGCCGCGTTGAGTATCGCGCCGATCGCTACGGCATCTGCCACGTGCCCCTGGGCAAGAAGTCCTTCTCCGAGCAGCAGCTCGTCGAGAACTACGCTGCCCTGTACACCGAGATTCTGCGCGTCAAGCCCTCTTCTGCTAAGGGCAAGTACGTCAAGTCCATCTCCGTGTCTTCCACCATGGGCCCTGGCGTCAAGGTCGATCCCGCTGTCCAGCGTGACTTCCTGGCTGAGTAACTGCTAGTTACTGCCTGAGTACAGCAAGCATTGCTAAAGAAACCCGGTTCTGCCTTGTGCAGGACCGGGTTTCTTGCTATCGCGTCAAAACCACCTCAAAGGGGACAGCGTCCCCTTTGAGGTGGTTACCAGGGTGTTCTGGCTGTTGAGGACTCGATGGCATCGTGGCGTTTGAGCTCGCGGCGCATGGTTTGTGAGTTGAGCCAGGCTGCTTGCCAGCCGCGGATGGGGTAGTGCGTCTGGTCGAGCTCAAACTGCGTATAGCCGCAGGCGTTGATGATCGTTGCCCCGCATGCGTGCTGACGCTCGCGCTGAAAATCGCAACCGTAGCTTTGGTGTACATGCCCATGCACCATGTAGTCGACCCCCCAGGACTCAAGCGCCGTGTTAAAGCACTTAAACCCTCGATGCGGTAGATCGTCCAGATCACCCATACCGGCGGCGGGTGCATGGGTAAGCAGAATGTCGCACCCGCCGACCATCCTAACCTTACGCGACAGCTTACGCATGCGTTTGGACATCTCGCGTTCGGTGTACATGTTGGCGCCGTCGCGATAACGCATGGACCCGCCAAGGCCCGCAATGCGAATCCCTCGGTACGTGTACACGCTGTCCTCTACGCAGATACATCCACCCGGTGCATGACGTGCGTAGCGGTCATCGTGATTGCCGCGCACGTAGATGAGCGGTTTGTTGATGACCGTAACCAAAAACTCAAGATAGTCCGGGTCCAGATCGCCGGCGGACAAAATCAGGTCGACTCCCTCAAAGCGTTCCTTGCGAAAGCACTCCCAAAGGCATCGTTCTTCGGTATCGGCTATGGCAAGGATTTTCATAGGGCAGGGACTTTCGGCTCATCGTCGAGCTGCGGAATGGTGCCTACCACGTTGTCCGCCAGCCAATTCATCTCGACAATCTGCGTGCTCGGCAGCGGAGGGAAGCCTTCGATCTGTACCACGCCGTTCTGGCTGTGGAGCTCGCCGCCAAAGGGGTTGATGGATCCCACAACAATGCCGTTGCGGAGCAACTGCACGAGTTTGCGCGTTTGGTAGGGTAGGCCCGGAGCGTAACGGATGTCGATAACGCCGGAGCTCATGCCATACCAGTAGTTGACAGCGCGCACTTGGTTGTCGTCGCTGGTCTCGTCCCACGTGCCGTGAAGAAGGCTGCGAACGATGAGCTCGTAGTAACGGCCCCAGTTCCATACGGGCATGGCGATGCCGGTGACTTTGCCGTCGACCAAGCGGTGAAGCCCGTAGGCCGTTGGGTCTTCGAGCGACTTTGACATGTCAGCGCCGGTCATGACGCTTACGCCTTCGCGGCACATGGCTTCGGCAAGACCACCGGCGGGAACATCGCCCCAGGTGAGGATGACCTGCGCGCGCGGGTCGAGCAGCGAGGCGCCAATCGCAAAGGCGTTGATCTCGCTGAGTGCGCCCGAGGCGAAGACCGACGCGTGGTAACCGATGCGGTGGTTGTCCGCCATGCTGGCCGCAAGGGCGCCCAGCAGAAACTTGGCCTCGTACATCTTGCCAAAGTACGAACGGACGCTTTGATGGGGAAGGCCGATAGAGCAGTTGAGGAACCGAACCCGGGGATACTCAACGGCAGCTCTGAGCGTATATTCCATCAGGCGGTGCGAGGTCGAGAAGATGACGTTTGCTCCATGTTTGACAGCCGTTTCCACGGCGGCGTAGAACACATCCGGATCGTGACAGTCCTCGAACGCCTCGGTGCGCACGATACCGCCAAAGTGCTCATCGAGATACTGACGCCCTTGGTCGTGCAGGCTGTCCCAGCTCGACGTCGCACAGGGGAACTCATGGATAAAGGCGATGCGCAGGGGGTTGGCCGTCGAGTAGACGGTCTTGCCCATAAAGAAGTTGAGCACGCCGGAGGTGGACTTGGCGGGCGTCTCCTCCTCGTCGACGCTCGGTGCTTCGACAAGATCGACCTTGTCCTCGTCATTTTTGCCGGCAATGACCAGCTCGCGCCAGATCTTGCACAGGCGGTTTACGACGATATCCGTTGGCGTATCCAGCAGGCGGTCCTGGTTGTACACATTGAGGTAGACGAGCATGGCGTCGGCGGGCGTAATGTCCAGGTGATCGCCGCCTGCGCGAAGGTAGGCACGCTTAAAGAGCAGGAAAGTGTGGCGCAGGTAGTCGACCTTTTTCTGCGGCCATTTTTCGATAAGGTTCTGACCGAGCATCTTCGCGAGCGTTTCGTAGCTTCCCTCACGCGAGAACTCGATCTCGTATAGGGGGCAGACGCGCCAAAACGCGCAGAATTCGCCGTACAGGCGGCTTTCGACGGAATCACATGTGCTGGGGTAGAGACGGGTGACCCTGGCCGAAACCGTTGGAGCGTCCAGGAATTTGAGGACACTGACGCGTTTGTTGCCTTCTTGGACATAGAACCGATGCATGAACTCGGTGACGATGACGGGGTCGCGATAGCCCTCGGTCACCTGGATGTCGTAGAGGTTGGACCACTTGCGGGCGAACTCGGTGCTAAACGGAAGCAGGGGCATAAAGTTACACGAAAAGGCGGACTGACGGCCTTTGGTGACCGTGCCGACGACCATTTCGAGCGGAATATCCCGCAGGCCGACATTCTCTCGCTGACCTAAGGGGAGCTGAGCAACCAAGCTATCGAGGTCCGTAAGGTATGGATGCTCGCTTTGGCTAATGGCGCGTCGACGTCCTTGCTCGCCGCGCTTGCGTGCTTGACGATAGGCCTCTTCCATGGTGTCTACTCCCTTAGTCGTTTAAACAACGATATGAACCATGGTACCACGAATGAAAACCACTACAAAGATGCCTGTCCCCTTTGCGGTGGTTTAGGCGATGATGGGGGCGATGGCGCGGATGCAGGCGTCGGCTGCCGTGAAAGTAGTGCTGTCGTCGCTGACGATAAAGATGATCTTTCCTTTGATGCCAAAGTCGCCGATTTCGCTAAAGAGTACGTAGGGCTCCTTGTCAAAGCCCGAGATGGGCGAGACGGCCGTTTTGGTTGCGCTCGTGAGCTCATCTGCCAGCACGTCAAGGGAAGCCCACTTAGACGTGTCCTTTACGGCAACGGGCACGGCCACGCGCCCAAAGGGCATCAAATGCACGAGCGTGTTCTTGGAGATGTTGGAATTGGGCACAATGATGGTCTGTCCGCAGGCATCCTCAATCGTTGTATGGCGCCAAGTGATGTCTTGGACCACGCCGGATACGCCGCCGACCTCGATATTGTCGCCGGGTTTGATGATGCCCATAAAGGTCACCTGCATGCCGCCGATAAGGTTTGATAGCGTGTCCTGAAAGCCGAGCGAGATGGCGATGCCGCCGACGCCAAGAGCGGCGACGAGGGCGTTTGCATTAATGCCAAAACAGTTGTCGAGGATAAAGCTGCCGCCAATCATCCAGATGACGGCGCGCGCGATGTTGATGAAGATACTCGATGCCGGAAGCGGGTTATCGTCTCGGTTAAGCAGATGGTTCAGGGTCTTGGATACGACCTTGGCGGCGACGGCGGTGCCTATCGCCAAGATGACGGCCCAGATGATGTTGTGGACCCACCGTTGCTCAAAGAAATGAAGAATCGGCTCAAACAATTCCATGTAGGGAAAACCTCCTTATGATCGTCCAACCATGATACCCACCAAGAAGCCCGTCCGATCACATCGGACGGGCCGATAACTTGAGATGGGGTGGCCGCGGTGGCGTAAGCTGGGGCGCCGGCGAGCACGCCGGCAAGGAGTGCGGCGGTCAAGGCGAGACGGGGAAGAGAGCTTCTCGTGGCAGTTTCCTTAGTCCTTAACCAGTAGTTCCTGCTGACGCTGGATTATCGACATAATATGCGAAAACCGCCGCAAGGGCGTCTGTCCCTTTGCGGCGGTTTTGGCGTTTGCGCAGATAAAACCTGCCAAAATAAACCTGTCCCTTTTTGGCAGGTTTTAGCTCAGCAGCATGCGGTCGTTGGCGAGCTCGCCGCCCGAGACCTCCTCGAACTTCTGCAGCAGGTCGGCTACGGTGAGCGACTTCTTCTCATCGCCCGCCACGTCGTAGATCACGTGGCCTTCGTGCATCATGATCAGACGGTTGCCCAGACGGATGGCGTCGTTCATGTTGTGCGTGACCATGAGCGTGGTCAGGTGGTTCTCGTCGACGATCTCCTCGGTCAGGTTAAGCACCTTAGAGGCCGTCTTGGGGTCGAGGGCCGCGGTGTGCTCGTCGAGCAGCAGCAGGCGCGGCTTGGTGAGCGTGGCCATCAGCAGGGTGAGTGCCTGGCGCTGGCCGCCCGAGAGCAGGCCGACCTTGGCGTTGAGACGCGTGTCCAGACCAAGGTCCAGGCGCTTGAGCAGCTCAACGTACTCATCTTTCTCGGCCTTGGTGACGCCCCACGAAAGGCCGCGACGCTGGCCGCGACGCTTGGCGAGGGCCAGGTTCTCGGCGATCTGCATGTCGGCAGCGGTACCGCGCATGGGGTCCTGAAACACGCGGCCCAGGTACTTGGCGCGCTGCGACTCGCTCAGGCGCGAGATGTCGGTGCCGTCGAGCTCAATAACGCCCGAATCGAGCGGATATACGCCGGCGATCATGTTGAGCAGCGTGGACTTGCCGGCGCCGTTGCCGCCGATCACGGTTACAAAGTCGCCGTCATTCAGGGTGAGGTCGACGCCGGTGAGCGCGCGCTTCTCGGTGACGGTGCCCTTGTTAAAGGTCTTCTTGACGTGCGAGAGCTTAAGCATCTGCCTCATCCCCCTTCGTGTAGGAGCTGCGGAGCTTATAGCGCTCCCAAACCACGGGCACGCACAGGGCCACGGCGACGATCACGGCGGAGAGCAGTTTCATGTCGTTGGCGTCCATGCCCATTTGCAGCACGATGGCGCGGATAAGGAAGTAGACCACGGAGCCAAAGACGGCGGAGGCAAGACGGACGCTAAACTGCGTGAGGCCGCCGGGCAGCAGACGGCCGAGCACCTCACCGATAACAATGGCGGCAAGACCGATAACGATGGCACCGGTGCCCATACCAATGTCGGCATACTTCTGGCTCTGGCAGATGAGCGCGCCCGAAAGGCCGATGAGGGCGTTGGAGAGCACGAGGGCGATCATCTTGGTGGAGTTGGTGTTGACGCCCAGAGCGCGGATCATGTACTCGTTGTTGCCGGTGGCGCGCAGCGCCGAGCCGATCTCGGTGCCAAAGAACCAATACAGGATGGCAACGATAGCCACGGCGAGCAGGATGCCCAAGATGATGGCAACGGTGGACTGCGGCAGACCGGTCATATTGCTGACGGCCGAGAACACGGTGCCCTTGGCAAGAATTGGCGTATTGGACTTGCCCATGATGCGCAGGTTGATGGACCACAGGCTGATCTGGGTGAGGATTCCGGCGAGGATCGCGGGAATCTCAAAGACGGTGGTCAAAATGCCCGTGACGGCGCCCGCGATGGCGCCGGCGCACATACCGGCCAGCACGGCGAGCAGCGGGTCGACGTTGTTATTGACGATGAGCACAGCGCAGACGCAGCCGCCGAGGGCAAAGCTGCCGTCGCAGGTCATATCGGGAATGTCGAGCAGGCGGAACGTGATAAACACGCCAAGCACCATAATGCCCCAGAGGACGCCCTGCGAAACGGCGCCCTGCAATGCAATGAGCATGCTTCATACCTCCTAGGATAGGGTGGACACGTGATTTTCCATAATAGCGGTAACAATGCATAAAAGAGCTGCGGACAGACGTTTTGTTTTACCTGAAACAAGCAGGGCGGACGCCGGTCTACAGCGCCCGCCCCTGTGGCTCAGATATTGAATAACGCAGCTAAAGCGCGAGCACGGGCTCTAGACGCATGCCGCGTATAGCATTACGCGTCCAGAGCGGAAAGGTCGATGCCCAGGGCCTCGGCCATCTCGTCGTTCTTGACGACGACCAGGTCCTTGCTCGAGAGGTGTTTGATCGGCATGTCTTCGGGCTTAGCCTCGCCTTTCAGGATCTTAACGGCCATCTCGCCCGCGGCGTAGCCCAGATCCTCGTAATTGATGGAGAGGGTGAACAGGCCGCCGGCCATGCACATGCCCTCCTCGCCAGTCACGAAGGGAAGCTTGTTCTCCTTGCAGATCTGGCCCACCTGCGAGGCGCCCGCGGCGATGGTGTTGTCGGTGGGGGAGTACAGCGCGTCGACCTTGCCCACGGCAGACTCGACGACGGACTGAATCTCGTTGGAGCTCGAGACGGTGAAATCGGTGTACTCGAGGCCCAGCTTGTCGAGCTCCTTCTTGGCGGCCTTGATCTGGACGTCGGAGTTGGACTCGGCGGTGCAGTAGAGCAGGCCGACCTTTTTAACGTCGGGCAGGACCTTCTGCATCATCTCGAGCTGCTCGGCGACCGGGGTGAGGTCGGAAGCGCCCGTGACGTTGGTGCCGGGCTTGTCGTTGTCCTGGACCAGGCCGGAGGCGGCGTAGTCGGTGATGGCGCAGCCCACGATGGGGATATCGGCCGTGGCGCCGGCGGCAGCCTGCGCGGCGGGCGTGGCGATGGCATAAATCAGGTTGACGTTGTCGCCCACAAACTTGTCGGCAATGGACTTACACGTGGACTGGTCGTTCTGGGCGTTCTTCTGGTCGATCTTGACCTTAAGGCCGCTCTCCTTGATGGCCTTGACAAAGCCGTCGTTGGCGGCATCGAGTGCGGAGTGCTCGGTGAGCTGCAGAACGCCGATGGTGTAGTCGGAACCGGCGGCAGCAGAGCCGGAACCAGAGTTGCCGCCGCATCCGGCGAGCGGGGCGAGCGCGAGCAGGCCAGCGGAGACCAGAAGGCTCCTGCGGCTGATGGTGATGTCCTTCATATCATTACCCCCAGTATAAAAATGGCTGGAAACACTGCACTGGGACAAAGTGCAAGTGGAACTATAGTAGCGCTGATGTCCATTTTTACAACAGCCTGGCGGGTTTTTTAATACAGAATCGGATGGGCGGTACGGGTAGTCGAATGGGCGGCGGAGGGTCTTATGCGGCGGAGGAGGCGTCGTCCTCGTCTAGGGCGGCGAAGAGCTTCTTGCCGTCGAGGAGACGTGTGGTGACGTTTCTCATGCGGCCAATCTCTACGGTGCGCAGCGTGTCATCGGCACCTCGGGCGTCATAGACCGTTCCCAGCAAATACGAGATGCCATCGCGCTGCCTGATGGCAAAGGGGCGGAGTGTCATCCGTGCTACTTCAGTTTCGCCACGTGTCGTGACGCTCGAAATATCAAAACTCACCGTGGTTCCGTGGTCGATGGCCTGCTCGACGAGCTCGCACGTGTCGATGCGCTTGATGGGCGTGCGTGTTGCCTTGGTAGCCTTGCTGCCTGCGCTTGGAACGGGTTCGGGTGTATCGAGGTAGCCGCGAACGTCGGCACTCGCCATGGCAACTAAGTGCTGCGCCATGCTCTTGCGGATAGCGATAGGCGTGGAGCGGTTGCGCATGACCATACCGTGGAGCCGGATGATCTCTTCGTCGGTGAGCGGACGGGTAAGAAGTTTGTAGCCCACACCGCGTTTGTACTCAATTTCGTATCCGGCATGGCGAAGCGCGGAGATGGCGGTGTAGATGCTGCGCCGCGCCGCCGAGATGGGCATGCGGGCGGGGTCGTCGGGATGGGCGAGGCGCCGGATCAACTCATCGGAAAGCATGGCCTTGTCCTCGCCGGTGTTTTCGCTTAATAGTTGCAGGATGCGAACGGCGCGATAGGCTGCCATCGAGGCGGCGCCTCTAGTTGTGGTGTCGTAGGTTTCAACAGCGGCTTCGGTCATGGTGCCCACGTCCTTTCCGTTTTGGGTGGCGACGGTATGGAGCCTAGGACGCGGGGCTTTCCCAGGGGCGCAGGGCGCTCTGGGCGGTCGGTAGTCGTCGGCAAACGGCGGGTCGAGTTTTCAACAGCCCTGCTCAACTGACCAAAAACTTGCCAAAAGCTTGACGGATGCTGTTGAAAAAAGCGTCTCTCGACCGATGTCGAGAGACGCTTGTGCGATGAGCGTTGGCGTGTGGCGACGCGAGCTAGCGTCCGACGATTAGAAGTCGGCGTTGCCCACGGTGCGCGGGTGCGGCAGGACGTCGCGGATGTTGCCCACGCCGGTCAGATACATGACCAAGCGCTCGAAGCCCAGACCGTAGCCGGCGTGCTTGCAGGAACCGTAGCGGCGCAGGTCCAGGTAGTACTTGTACTGCTCGGGATTCATGCCCAGGTCCTTGATGCGGGCCTCGAGCAGATCCAGGCGCTCCTCGCGCTGGGAGCCGCCGATAATCTCGCCGATACCGGGAACCAGGCAGTCGGCGGCGGCGACGGTCTTGCCGTCCTCGTTCATGCGCATGTAGAACGCCTTGATCTCGGCCGGGTAGTCGGTCACGAAGGTCGGGCGCTTAAAGTGCTCCTCGGTCAGGAAGCGCTCGTGCTCGGTCTGCAAGTCGATGCCCCAGCTGACGGGGTAATCAAACTGGTGGCCAGCAGCGACTGCCTGCTCCAGGATCTCGACGGCCTCGGTGTAGGTAACGCGGGCAAAGTCGGAGTTGGCGACATGGTCCAGGCGCTCGAGCAGACCCTTGTCCACAAACTTGTTGAGCATATTGAGCTCGTCGGGGCAGGTGGCCATAACGTCCTTAAGGACGTACTTGAGCATGGCCTCGGCGTTGTCCATGTAGTCGTTAAGGTCGGCAAAGGCCATCTCGGGCTCGATCATCCAAAACTCGGCGGCGTGGCGCGTGGTGTTGGAGTTCTCGGCACGGAAGGTGGGGCCAAAGGTGTACACGTCGCCAAAGGCCATGGCGAAGTTCTCGGCATTGAGCTGGCCGGACACGGTGAGGCTCGCATGCTTGCCAAAGAAGTCCTGGCTCCAGTCGACCTCGCCGGACTCGGTGAGGGGCGGATTTTTGGGGTCGAGCGTGGTCACGCGGAACATCTCGCCGGCGCCCTCGCAGTCACTCGTGGTGATGATGGGGGTGTTGACGTAGACAAAGCCCTGCTCCTGGAAGAAGCGGTGGATGGCGGCAGCCGCGACAGAGCGGATGCGGAACACGGCGCGGAACAGGTTGGTGCGCGGACGCAGGTGCTGCTGGGTGCGCAGGAACTCGACGGTTGCGCGCTTCTTCTGCAGCGGGTAATCCGGGGCGCTGACGCCCTCGACCTCGATGGAGGTGGCAGAAAGCTCGAAAGGCTGGGGCGCATCGGGGGTCAGCTTGACGGTGCCGGTGCAAATGAGTGCGGCCGAGACGTTTTGATGGGCGATCTCGTCGTAGTTGTCGAGTGCCTCGCGGTTCATGACGACCTGCAGGTCGCGGAAGCAGCTGCCGTCGTTGAGCGTAACAAAGCCAAAGTTCTTCATGTCGCGGACGGACTTGACCCAGCCGGCGACGGTGACGGTCTGGCCGCCGAGCGACTCGGCGTCGGCGTAGAGCTGCGCGATTTTGGTGCGGTTCACGTATCCTCCCATAACGGTTGAATGATAGTTATCCATACAGTTCGATATTCTAGCAGCTCGGCTCATTTGAGCTATACAGATAAAGCATTGGCGGGATGGTTTTTCAAACGAAAAGCGCCCGCGGCCAAATGGTCGCGGGCACTTGACGAGGTGCCTTTTGGCTGTGTGGCGCGGGGCCTGGCTACTTGGTCTTGGCTACCAGCAGCGGGTCGCCAAGCTTGACGAGCGGGTTGCCGCCGATAAGCGTTCCAGACTCGCCGACATGGTCGATGCTCTTAAGACGATCGAGCTCGGAGACGATGACGGTCACGATGTCCTCGTGACCAGCGGCCTTAATGGCCTCGCGATCGAAGCTGATGAGCGGCTGGCCTGCCTTGACCACATCGCCCATCTCGACAAAGCGGGCAAAACCCTTGCCGTTCATTTCCACGGTGCCCAGGCCGACATGGATAAACACGCGAAGACCGTCCTCGGTGATCATGCCAATGGAGTGGTTGGTGACAGTGGTGGCGCCTATGCGGCCGTTGGCGGGCGCATAGATGGTGCCGGTAATGGGCTCGATGCCATAGCCCTGGCCAAGCATGCCCGAGGCGATCGTCTCGTCGGGAACCTCGTCCAGGTTGACGAGCACGCCGTTGACGGGGGCGTAGATGACGCCTTCGCGGGTAGCGAAGCTTGCTGCGGGCGGAACGGACGCCTCGCCGGTCGAGGTGAAGGTGGACTTAAGCGAATCGAGCAGACCCATAGTTGCCTCCGACTTAAATAGGCGCATATCGCGCGTTTGGTTTGCCGGAAACATTTCACATGTGTTTCGCGGCTTGGTCAACGCCCCTATTCTACGCTGCTCAAAGATACCTCTGAACTGGGATTATGTGATATATCAGTTGAAGGGAAACTTATTGCCGGAGTGTTTCTGCGCCACGGGTTTAAGTGGGGTACGCTTGAAGGCGAAAAACAAGGGCGCATAATTTGCGCGAAGGGAGCACATATGATTGTCGAGAATCATGCGCTGTGGGGCGAGGAGCCGACCGAGGATTATCCGGCGACGTTTACGTATTTGGGTGCCGAGCCGCTGCCCGACAAGCCCAATGGCCGCCGCCCCGCGGTGATCATCTGCGGCGGAGGCGGGTTTACGCATATCGCTCCGCACGAGCAGGACCCGGTGGCGTTTGCGTTTTTGGATCACGGTTACCAGACCTTTGTGCTCAACTATGTCACGAGTTCTACGGGTGACGTGAGCTTTCCGCACCCCCAGGCAGACCTTGCCAAGATGGTCGCCACGGTGCGCGCCAACGCCGACGAGTGGCATGTCGATCCTAAGCGCGTGTGCGTCGTGGGATTCTCGGCGGGCGGCATGATCTGCGCCTCGCTGGCAACGCAGTGGAAGACCGGCCCCTTCGCGGCACTTGCCGGGGCGCGTCCGGACGACATTCGTCCCGATGCCTTGGTGCTGGGTTATCCATTGCTCGACTTTGCCTATGTGCGCGACATGCAGACGCGCGATCCGCGCATTGACTTGCGCGTGCCCAAGACGGGCGGCAAGACGGGGCGCGATTTGCTCAACGACTACCTGTCGATGGTGACGGGCGGCGAGGCAACTGACGAGCATCTGGCCGACATCTGCCCCACCACGCATGTTTCGCGCCAGATGCCACCGACCTTTGTGTGGGGCGTGTCCGACGACAAGACGGCGCCGATCGCGCAGGTCTACCCGTTTGCGCAGCGCATGGCCGAGGAGGGCGTTGCATGCGAGATGCACGTCTTCGACCAGGGTGGTCACGGCCTTTCGCTCGGCAACGCCAACACCGCGGTCGACAACGAGGACAAGCAGGTGGCGGTCCGCCCTTGGATTCGCCTAGCCTTCCGCTTCCTGGAGCGTCACGGGTTTTAGTTACGGCGTTTTACCAAACGCCGTAACCACTTGACGCTGCAAGCCCGCCAGAGCGGCAATCTGACGTTCAGCTTCGGCGGCATGACCAGAAGGTCAATGCCGCCTTGCCTCAAGGCACCTTGCTTGCTCTGGCGGGCTTTTGCTGTCGGCGTCAAAATATCGGCGTTGTCTTGGCTGCCAAAAGAATGACCCCTCGGGGACGGAGGAAAACGGATCAGTTTGGGCGGTGCTGGCGCCAAGGTTTAAGACCGACGTCGTCCCTTGTTGCTTTCCTACCAGACGGTGAACTGGGCGTTTTCTGTGTTCCAATGGACATCACGAACGTAGTCGCGCACGCCCGTCGCATCTCGTGTTTCGAACAACTCAAGAATATGAGCATGTTCGCTGTTGGCTTTATTGAGCAGTTTGCACGCCGTCTCCTGGTCGACAGTCTCGTAATCGCGCTTGATAAAGCAGCGCTCGAGCTGCGAGATCATATCGCGCAGACGGTCGTTGCCGCAGCGGTTGAAGTACGTCAGATGAAAGTCTCGCTGAATGTCGTCGTACTTTCGGATGAGACCGCCTTGGATCGCGAGGTCCATGGAGCCGACGAGAAATTTAAGCTGCGTAATGTCATCGTCGGTTAGGTTCGGACAGGCGAGATATGCGGCCTGCCCGTCGAGCGGCCCCATAATCTCAAAGACTTCAACGGCGTTTTGCTGATCGAACCCACGGACGCGGAATCCGCGGCGGGGGAGATTGTCCAGATAGCCGTCGCTTGCGAGCTGGATGAGCGCTTCGCGGACCGGCGTGCGCGACACGCCCATAGCGTCGCAGATCGCTTGCTCGCTCAGCCGGTCGCCGGCCGAAAGCTCGCCGGCGTCAATACGGCTCGAAATGTAGTCGTATACGTGGTCTTTCAGGGGCCTTCTGAGCGTTTCCATGAGCCTATGTTCCTTAACGGTATATTTCTAAAAGCAAATACGTTTCATTTGAATAGCTCAGTTGAATTATAGAACGACCAGCTAAATCATGCTACTTTGCGCCGATACGTAAGAATACGCTTACCGAAGAATACCTACCGTTCGGGATTGTATACAATATACAAAACAGGAAAACCGCCCTAAGATAAAGCCATCGAAAGGAAGGCGGGCGCGAAGAAGTCCCGCTCTCTGCTAAGAGATCCAAGGAGGATCATCATGACCAAGTTCAGCCACGTCATCATCCGCCGCCCCGGCAAGTCCCTGAGCAATGGCATCACGAGTGCCCCCGAGCTTGGCCAGCCCATCTACGAGCGCGCCATCGAGGAGCACTACGATTACGAGCATGCGCTCGAGCAGTGCGGCGTTGACGTGTCGGTGCTGCCGGCACTCGAGCAGTATCCCGACAGCTGCTTCGTCGAAGATCCGGCCGTTATCACTCGCTGCGGCGCCATCATTACCAACCCCGGCGCCGATAGCCGCAACGGCGAGAAGGACGAGATCGAGCCGGCCGTCCGTCGCTTCTTTGACGACGAGCATGTCAAGCACATCGTTTCTCCGGGCACGCTCGACGGCGGCGACGTCATGATGGTCGGTGACCATTTCTACGTCGGTCGCTCCGCTCGTACCAACGAAGAGGGCATCCGCCAGTTCTGTGAGATTCTCGAGGGCTGGGGCCTCGAGGGTTCTGAGGTTCCGCTGGAGGAGGTCCTGCACCTCAAGACGGGCGTCAACTACATCGAGGACAATAACATGCTCGTCTCTGGTGAGTTCATCGATAAGCCCGACTTTGCCCAGTACAACAAGATCGTCGTGCCCGAGGACGAGGCGTACGGCGCAAACTGCATCTGGGTCAACGGTACGGTCATCGTTGCCGAGGGCTATCCGACTGTGCTCAAGGCCGTGCAGGATCTGGGCTACAAGACACTCGTCGTTGACACCTCCGAGTATCGCAAGGTCGACGGCGGCCTTTCTTGCCTGTCGCTGCGCTTCTAACGCGATAGCTGTAACAGTCTGATGATCGCTTGACCGATGGCCCGGCACCCGATTCGGGACGTCCGGGCCATCTTTCGTTCGATCGCATGATGAAGGGGGTGCACATACAATGGCCTCTAAAGCTCAAAATGAAGAGATTATCGACCCTAATGGCCTCGATCTCTTTCGTCTGACCATGATGGTCATTACCGCCAGTATTTGTGGCGGCATCTTTTCGCTTGCCGGCGATATGGCAGCAGGCGGGGCAAATACCGGTGCGGTTATCGTCTCGTGGGGAATTTGCTTTATTGGCGTCTTTGCGCTGATGATGGTATTCAACGGTTTGTCTCAGGCCCGTCCCGACCTAACCGGCGGCATCTATGCATACGCTGCGGCCGGTTTTGGCGATTACATTGGATTCAACTCCGCTTGGGGCTACTGGATCAGCGCATGTCTTTCCAACGTGAGCTTTGCGCTCTTGCTGTTTAGCGCGCTGGGCTATTTCTTCCCTGCGTTTGGCGCGGGTAACAACCTGCTTTCCATCGTCTGCGCCAGCGTGTTTTTGTGGTTCCTTACCGCCCTTGTGCTTCGTGGCGTTAAGGAGGCTGCGGGCATTAACACGATCGTTACGTTGGCGAAGCTGGTGCCGCTGGGACTCTTTGTGCTGAGTATCGTGCTCCTGGGTAAGTTCAACGTCGATATCTTTATGGACAACTTCTGGGGAGAGCCGGCTGGTCCTGGCTTTGGTGAGCAGGTTGTCTCGACCATGATCGCCCTTGTCTGGGTCTTCACGGGCATCGAGGGCGCTGTCGTTATCTCGGGCCGTGCAAAGTACGTGCGTGACGTCGGCCGCTCGACGGCGCTCGGATTTGCGGCTGTATTCACGCTGTATCTGATCATCTCGATGCTGTCGCTCGGCATTATGCCGCGCGAGGAGATGGCACAGCTTGCAACGCCCTCCATGGCGGGAATTCTCGAGTGCGCAATCGGTCCGGTTGGTGCTGCCATCGTAAACCTTGGCGTTATCCTTTCGTTGGTCGGCGCGCTGCTGGGCTATGTCATCATTGCGTCCGAGACGCCGTTCGAGGCGGCGCGCCAGGGATCCTTCCCTCTGGCGTTTGCCAAGACGAACAAGCACGACGCCCCGGTGGTAACGGTTCTCGTGAGCTCCGGCATCACGCAGCTTTTCTTGATCGTGTCGTATGTGGCGGCGAGCACCTACCAGTTCTTCTATAGCTGCGCGGTCAACACGATTCTGGTTCCGTATGTCTGCTCGGCTGCCTATTACATGGTGATTGGCTGGAAGAACGAGCATCTGGACGGGCCGCATGCGCCCAGCGTCGGCAAAGCCCGCTTCTTCGGTACGCTCGGCTTCATCTACACATTGTTCCTGGTGTGGTCGACGGGTCTTCAGGGCGTTATGATCACGACGATTCTTTTTGCTCCGGCCATTCCCGTTTATATGCTGGGCGAGCGAGGCCGCGGTAAACCGGTGCTTCCGCATCTGCACGACAAGCTGATCGCAGCGGTGGTCATTGTCGTGGCAATCATTTCGCTGTATCTGCACTTTGCCGGCATTGCGCCGATAGTCTAAGACTGCGGCAGGCTTCATCGCTTGGTAAGCCGACGGAGGCATCGCGTGCCGGTGCCGTCCGGTAATCCATAACTGACGTGGGCCTCTGTAACGTGCCTTTGTGAGCGCCCACCAAGCCCGCGCAGGTGACATTTGTTGCCAGCGCGGGCTTTTGCTGTTGCGGCGAAATGCTGCCGGCAGCTGGGGACGTTCCTATTGTGCCGGCACCCTGGGACACTCCTTGGATGTTCCGCATGCGACGGAGGGAACGGATCATTTTGTCGAGGGGCGGGCGGCTGTTTTGGTCCTCGGGGAAACCGCGTCCCGTTTCGAGAGCAGATTCCGGGCCGCAGTTTCCCCGAGGGCCCCATTGGGAAATTGCATCCCAGTCTGAGCGCCGATTCCGGGCTGCAGTTTCCGCTAGATGCCTCAACCGGAAAGCCCATCCCGTTTAGGTGTTCCGGAGTGGGATTCGGTTTCCGCAGCAGGCCCGTCTGGGAGGCAATGGCCCAGAATTCCCCTTGCACCGATCTGTCGATTGAACATCGTTGCGTGTTCGCGCTATCATGCATGGATAAATTGGTTAGCCATGGCAAACGGTTAGCCATGGTGAACATAAATGCAACGCCCTGTGGGCGCCGGGGGAGGAACACGGACGTGAAGCTCGATACGCTCGAGATTGGAAAGGACGCCGTTGTCGCATCGGTGGCATCGGACGATCAGGCACTCCGACAGCATATTTTGGATATGGGCCTAACACCGGGCACCGAAGTCACCATGATGAAGTACGCCCCCATGGGCGATCCGCTCGAGATTCGCCTGCGTGGCTACGAGTTGACGCTGCGCAAGGACGATGCCGCGCGCATCGAGCTCGTGGGTGTTCACGACACCGATACCGGCCCATGCGCTAACGCCGCAATCGGCACGACGGAGCACCCGGCACTGGGCGAGGGCACGTATTCGCCCCGCGCGGCCAAGACGGCTGTGCCCGAGGGCGCGCCGCTGCACTTTGCCCTCGCCGGCAACCAAAACTGCGGCAAGACCACGTTATTCAACCAGCTGACGGGCTCCAACCAGCACGTCGGTAACTTTCCCGGCGTGACTGTCGACCGCAAAGATGGCACCATCCGTAACCATCCCGAGGCAAGCGTTACCGACCTGCCTGGCATTTACTCCCTGTCGCCGTACACAGGCGAAGAGGTCGTGAGCCGTCAGTTCATCCTCGACGAGCGCCCGGACGCCATCATCGACATCATTGACGCCACCAACATCGAGCGTAACCTGTACCTGACACTGCAGCTTATGGAGCTCGATCGCCCCATGGTCATCGCGCTCAACATGATGGACGAGGTGACCGCCAACGGCGGCGCCGTGGACGTCAACCTGCTCGAGAGCCTGATGGGCGTGCCTGTTGTCCCCATTAGCGCTGCCCGCAACGAGGGCATCGGCGAGCTGGTGGACCACGCCCTGCACGTGGCGCGGTTCCGCGAGCGCCCTGGTCGCCTGGACTTTTGCGCGCCCGACGGTCCGGACGGTGGTGCGCTGCATCGCTGCATCCACGGTATTGCTAACCTGATCGAGGACCATGCCGTGACGGCGCACATCCCGGTGCGCTTTGCGGCGACCAAGCTGGTCGAGGGCGATGAGCTGGTAACCGAGGCGCTTCACCTGGATCGCAATGAGCTCGACGCTATCGAGCACATCATTACCCAGATGGAGGGCGAGGCCGGCACCGACCGCCTATCTGCGCTGGCCGATATGCGTTTTAGCTTTATCGGCGACGTGTGCGGGCGTTGCGTCGTCAAGCCGCACGAGAGCCGCGAACACGTGCGCTCCGTCAAGATTGACCGCATCCTGACAGGTCGTTACACAGCCATTCCGGCGTTTCTGGTGATCATGGGCCTCGTCTTTTGGCTGACGTTTGGCGTGATCGGCGCGGCGTTGCAGGGACTCATGGAGGACGGTATCGCGGTCATCATCGCCTCGGCCGATGCGGGCCTCAAGGCGTTCGGAACCAACGATGTGGTGCGCTCGCTGGCTGTCGACGGCGTGCTTACGGGTGTGGGCAGCGTGCTGACCTTCCTGCCGATTATCGTCGTGCTCTTCTTGTTCCTCTCCATTCTGGAGGACTCGGGCTACATGGCGCGCGTCGCCTTTGTCATGGATAAGGTGTTGCGCCGCTTTGGTTTGTCTGGTCGAAGCTTTGTGCCCATGCTCGTCGGTTTTGGCTGCACCGTGCCGGCCATCATGTCGACGCGCACGCTGCCGTCCGAGCACGACCGTAAGATGACCGTCATGCTCACGCCGTTTATGAGTTGCTCGGCCAAGCTGCCGGTTTACGGCTTGCTGTGCGGAGCATTCTTCCCGCAGGCGACGGTCCCCGCCATGGTCTCGCTCTATCTGATCGGTATCGTGGTCGGCTGCATCGCGGCTTTGGTGCTCAACCGCACGGCATTTAAGGGCGACCCGGTTCCGTTTATCATGGAGCTTCCCAATTACCGCCTGCCGAGCGTCAAGACGACGGTGATGCTGGCATGGGATAAGGCCAAGGACTTCATCACCAAGGCCTTTACCATTATCTTTGCCGCTACGGTGGTCATCTGGTTCCTGCAGACGTTCGATATCCGCTTTAACGTGGTCGCCGACCAGTCGCAAAGCCTGCTTGCGGGCCTCGGCAGCATCATCGCGCCGGTGCTGACGCCGCTTGGGTTTGGCGACTGGCGTGCATCCACGGCGCTCGTCACCGGACTTATCGCCAAGGAGAGTGTCATCTCGACCCTCACGGTACTTTTGGGCGCGACCTCGCCCGCGGCACTGTCGACCATGTTTTCGCCGTTTACTGCCTATGTGTTCTTGGTCTTTACGCTGCTGTACCCGCCCTGCGTGGCGTCCATCGGCGCCGTCAAGAGTGAGCTGGGCGGACGCTACGCCGTGGCAGTGTTCGCGTTCCAGGTGGCGGTCGCCTGGATCGTGGCGTTCTTGGTCCACAGCGTTGGCATGTTGGTCGGCTTGTAAACAAAGGTTTCGCGAGTGAGGCCTTTCTGTACAGAGCGCAAGCTCGGGCTATACTCCTCTGTCAAACAGTTCGTTTGGCGGAGGAGTTTTTGTTATGGCGTTCGACAAGGCGATGGCGCATCTTAAGACGAAAGGCTTTGGCGACCGCGTGATCGTGCCTCAGGAGGAGACGGCAACCGTCGAGGAAGCCGCGGCGGCGCTGGGAACTGCCCCCGCGCAGATCGCGAAAACGATGGCGTTCGACGTCGACGGCGCGGCGGTGCTCGTGCTGTGCGCCGGGGACGCGCGCGTCAACAGCTCCAAGTTCAAGAAGTTTTTCCACGGCAAGCCGCATATGATTCCCGGTGCTGCGGTCGAGGAGGCCGTGGGGCACGCGCCCGGCGGCGTTTGCCCCTTTGGCGTTAATGAGGGTGTGGCGGTTTATCTGGACGAGTCGCTTAAACGTTTTGACACCGTCTACCCGGCATGCGGCGACGACCATAGCGGTGTGGCGCTCTCGGTGCCCGAGCTGGAGGCGGCGTCCGACGCCCAGGGTTGGGTCGATGTCTGCCGCGGATGGGAGAGCGAGGACTAGAGGCTCAGAAGCCTGCTTGGAAATGCTGCGACCCCTCGCGATCGGCGAGAGGCCGCAGTCCGACGAGTCGACTAGCAGGCGGAACGGATGACTCTGATAAAGTCCGTGTAGGAAGCCGAATTGGCGATTTCGCGTCCGAGCCTGGGGTCCTCGGTAATCTTAATGAGCAGGTCGTAAAAACGGGCGACGTCGGTGCTGTCTTGTGGATTTAAAAGAAGCAGAAACACGACTTGGATTCGCATGCCCGTATAGTCGACACCTTCATAAACGCTCATCGACTTCACGTCCATCGGCTGCCATTTGATGGGCTTTCGAAGCAGCGCCACCCCAACTCGGGTGGTTTTAGCGCATGGCTTGAGCGGATGGGGAAGGGCGAGCGTCTCGCTCAATGCCGTGCTTGCGACGTTTTCGCGTTCAATGCACGATTCATAGAGCCCCTCGGTAGCGACATCGTCATCGATGAGCTGGTTGCTCATTTCAAGAAGAAGCTCTTCTTTGGTGACCTTTTCGTCATAAATCGAGAACGACGAGGGGCTAAAGAACCGTCCGATGTGGAAGAAATCGGAGCCTTGGAATTCTTCAATGAATTTAGATAGGCTTTTGACGTCTTGGCTCGAGAGCCGAAAGTCGACCAAGATGGTTGGAACCGGACAATCGTTGAGCGGAATCGTCGTGATGACAAAATCGATATTGTCGAAATCACGAGAGCCGAACGTCAAATAGCCTTGGAACGATGTTGCTGCGACAACTTCGATTCGCCCCGAGAATAGCGAAGCTACGCGGGTTTCGAGCATGCCGAGCGCCGCGCGTCCCGATCCGCATATCACCAAGGCACGTTGGATGTTGGTGTTTGCGGGGGCAAACCTTTCGATTGCGGCTCCCACGTGGAGGGCCATATAGCCTATCTCGTCTTCTGATAACGTGAGACTGGAAGACTCGAATGCCTCATTGGCGCAGACGAGCGTTACCTCGTATGCGAGCGGGAAGCTTCTTCTTATGGTGTTGAGCAGCGGGTTGACGCGGCTGGATGTTGCAGTCTTTGCTTGGAGCATTGAGACCAGATGAGCGTTGAGCCCTTTTCGTAAGCTCACATCGCTACGTAGATCGAAACCGTAGTATCTGCAGATAAGGTCGAGCATGCGGTCCAGAGAGTCTGCAACCGCCGTCGAGTCCACATCGACAATGGCAAATTTGGTGTCATTGGCGAGGTGAAGATACAGATAGTCTCGTTCGGAACTGGGAATATGTAGGTCGAAGGCCTGGCCTAAGCGACGGCACAGGTTATCCATGAGTGCCTTACCCGCAACAGGAATTTCGGGTGCGGCTGCCTCGATATAGCTGTCTTGTTTGATGCGAAATACCATAAGAGCCGTATGTACCATGAAGTTCTTGAGCCCGTAGTCGCTATATGAGAGCGAAGCCTCGGACAGGCATTCTCGGACTGTTTGTGCCAGAACTTCAAGGTCGATGCCTTCGAATAGCATTTGTTCGGCGGCGGAGAATGCCGTTACGTACGACGGGTCGTCGCGATCGATGACCTCGTTGACGATGCAGCGTCGTCGATCTGCCTCACGACCATACGTTCTGAAGCCGCTATCTCGCCTGAAGATGCACTCGATATCATATGTTTGCAGCACATCTCGTGCCTGCTTGATGTAGCTCTGGAGCGTGTCGTCTCCGACAAAGACAAGATCGGAGAGTGCCTCGGTGGTGATGGGCGTGACGCTCATCACGAGTTTGCTCAGCACGATCCTGAGACGCTCGGCCGGAGAGCTCAGGTCGGGTAGGCCAGCTGCTTCGTTATCGTGGCTTTGGAGGAACGATTCGAATCGCTTGGCGTCAGATATGACGAGCCGATAGCCGGCGCCGCGCTTTATTTCCACCTGGGCACCGTATCCGTCAAGTCCGTTGTTGAGAGCCGAGACATCGCTGCGTATTGTTCGCTCGGTAACGCCGAGCACATCAGAGAGCTTAGATGCTGGCGTGAACGCGGAGCTGCGCACGATTTGAAATAGCTGATCGAGACGTCCGTATTCGAACATGAAATTCCTCCTTATCTGCCTAGATGATAACAGGTGGGCTTTGGCTATTGCGCAAGCGGGGGCAGGGAGTGTTTTCCTCTCGCAGACGGAAATGGATTCATGAAAAAGTACCTATTTCCGTTTCTAAACGGAAACGTTCGGCGGCGACCCCGCCCAATACTTCCGGAAGAGGAGGAAATCCGTTGCATTGTGGGCGGGGTGACGCGAATGATAAAAATCTAGGCGTCAGGAAGTTCGCCCAACGGGCTTGGTTCAAAGGGGGATGAAGATGGAGATGTTGACGGAGAACCTGATTGAGTTCTCCTGCAATGCGCATGACAAGAATGAGTTGTTCGATGTCGTAGGAAAGATGGCTGCGGCGCAGGGCGTCGTGACTGGTGCCTCAGAACTTAAGCAGGCGTTGCTCAATCGCGAAGCGGAAGCGACGACCGGGCTCATGGATGGTTTCGCCATTCCGCACGCTAAGAGCGATGCCGTGCTCGAGCCCACGATCGTCTATATTCGCTGCGCCAATCCGCTTGCATGGGAGACGATGGACAACTCGGCTGTGACCGACGTCTTCGCGCTCCTTGTTCCCATGAAAAATGCCGGGGACTTGCATTTGCAACTACTCTCCAAACTCGCCGTGTGCCTTCTTGACAACGAGTTTAAGGAGAACGTGCGCAGCTCTTCGGATAAGTCTTCCTTTATCGCAATGGTCGAGGAAGCGCTCGATAAGGCGACGCTTTAACACTTCGCCTGTTTTCAATCTGTCTATCAAACGGTCTAGCGTGACCGGATTAAGGAAAGGAAGGGAAAGCCGTGAAAATCGTTGCGATTACAGCTTGTCCTGCCGGCATTGCTCACACGTACATGGCGGCAAAGAAACTCGAAACGACTGCTCAGAAGCTTGGACACGAGATTCATGTTGAAAAGCAGGGCGTGAAAGGAATTGAGGATCGCCTCCCTGCTCAGGCTATTGCCGACGCGGACGTTGTAATTCTCGCGGTGGACGCCAAGGTCAAGGAAGAGGAGCGCTTTGAGGGCAAGAAGGTGTACCGTTGCCCGGTATCTGATCCCATTAAGGATGCAGAAAAGGTTTTTGAGGAGGCCCTTTCCGGCGATGAGAAAAAGAGCGGCATCGTTGCCCAGCTTAAGAACCATATCCTGACCGGCGTGTCGTATATGATTCCCGTTGTAATCGGCGCTTCCCTCATCATGGGTATCGCGCGTGTTATCGCTATGGGTTTTGGCATTGGCGATATTTGGGATGCAAAGTATGCCGGTGAGGGCGTTGTCGGGTTTCTCTATACGCTGAACAGCCTTGGCGGCCAAGCGCTCGGCTTGATGCTGACCGTCTTTGCGGGCTATGTCTCGTACTCTATCGCCGACAAGGCGGGTTTGGCTGCGGGCTTTGCCGGCGGTATGCTCGCCAATTCGATTGGCGCCGGATTCTTCGGAGCACTCGCTGCAGGTCTGTTTGCAGGCTACTTTACCAAGTGGCTTACGAAGACCGTTGAATTCAAGGGAGCTCTTTCCGGCCTCAATTTGATTGTGACGGCTCTCGTGACCATGACGGTCACCCTCCTTTCCGTCAACTACGTTATCGGCGTTCCGTTCATTTGGCTCAATGATGCCCTCCAGGCTTTCCTTACTAACATGAGCGGTGCCAACGCGGTTGTTGTCGCATTCATCGTCGGCGCCATGATGTGCTCCGATCTTGGCGGCCCCATCAACAAGGCTGCTATGGTCACCGCAATGGGTCTCATCTCTTCTGGTATCTATGCGCCCAATACTGCCGCCATGATCGGCATTGTTATTCCCGTTCTTGGTTATGGCATCTATAGCATTGCGTTTGGCAAGAACATGAGTGCCGAGTTCCGCGATGCCGGCAGTGCCTCGCTCGTAATGGGTCTGGTCGGTGTTTCCGAGGGCGCTATTCCTTTCACGCTTGCTAATCCCAAGATTTTGGTGCCTGCCAACATGATTGGTGGCGGCGTGGGCGCGGCAGTCGCCGTCGCCCTGGGTGCCGTGAACATCACGACGCTTTCCGGTTGCTACGGCTGGCTCTTGGTCACCAACTGGCCTGCCTATGTCTTGGGTATCGTCGTCGGTGCTCTCATCGTCGCCGCAGGTGCGTTCCTCGCTCGCGACTCGTTCAAGAACGAGGCCCAGACTCTGATCTAATCGCTCATTTGATTACTTCCGCCTTGCATCCTTGCAGGGCGGAATTCTATTTAGGAGGTATGCATGGGAAAGCGCGTGCATGTCATTGCCCACTCCCACTGGGATCGTGAGTGGTATTTCACCACATCGCGTTCGAAAGTGTATCTGATGGAAGATTTGGCCCATGTTCTCGATGTTCTCGAGAACGATCCTGAGTTCACCTCGTACACACTTGATGGTCAGTCCTGTCTTCTAGATGACTATCTAGCATGGCGTCCGCAGGATGCGGACCGCATCGCCAGGCTTGTCAAAGCGGGTCGCTTGCTCGTTGGCCCTTGGTATACGCAGACCGACCAGATGGTTATTTGCGGCGAGAGTATCGTTCGTAATATGTACTACGGCATAAAGCGCGCCGAGGATTTTGGTCATAGCATGAATGTCGCCTATGTTCCGGATTCCTTTGGCCAAGCGGGAAACATGCCTCAGATTTATCGCCAGTTTGGGCTGAAAGATCTTGTGACGTGGCGTGGCATCAGTGACGATATGACGCCGAGCACCGATTTCATTTGGAGAGGGTCGGATGGTTCGAAGGTGCTTGCAACGCAGCTTCGTCGGAGCTATTCGGTCGGAAAGATGATGCCCGAATCGGAACCTGAGGCTTCGCATTTTTGGAAGGAACGTTGCCTTGATGAGCTTGGCGGCTGGGTGTCGACGGACAATATCTATATGCCGTGCGGCGATGACCAGGCCCCGATTAGGACGTCTCTGCCCCAGATCGTGTACCATCGCAACGAGGTCGATCCCGACAACGAATATCTGATCAGCTCTCCCGAGCAATTCATGGCTGACATGCGGGAGCAGGCTCGCGATTTGCCCGAGCTCGATGGAGAGTTACTGTGCGCCAAGCATATGCGTGTACATCGCTCCATCTTCTCGTCGCGCTCGGATCTCAAGGTGATGAACACGCAGATTCAAAACTATCTGGTTAACGTGGTGGAGCCGCTGCTGGCCCTGTCCCATCGGCTTGGGTTTGAGTATCCGACGGGTGCCGTCGAGTCGATTTGGAAGCTGCTTTTCGAAAACGCCGCCCATGATTCGATCGGATCGTCCGTAGTAGACGAAGTGAACGAAGATATCTACATGCGCTACAAACAGGCGTGTGATATAGCGGTGAACTTGGTTGATTTGCATATGCGAAAAATCTCGACTGCCGTCAACGGCGCAAAGGATTCCCATACGGTGACGGTGTTCAATACGTTGCCCGAGATCCGCTCGGGGATTGTCGTAAAGCGTCTCTACATTCCAGGGGAATCGTTCGAGCTGAAGCGTGCGGACGGATCGACGGTTCCCTATACGGTCCTTAATCGACGCGACCTCACGGAATATGTGAAAAACCAGACGATTAATCTCAACCTGAGCAATCGTATCGATGTGCCTGAGCGTATTGACGAGGCCACTGTGGCGATCTTTGCCGAGGATGTGCCGGCGATGGGCTACGAGCAATACACGATTGTCTGCGGGGCCGATGGCGAATACCATGCGGATAAGCGCGAGACGCTCGAGAACGAGTTCTATTGCATCACGGTGAACCATGACGGATCACTGCGGATTTTGGATAAACGTAGCGGCTATGTCTATGAACGAGAAGCGGTTTTAGTCGAGAACGGCGACGACGGCGATAGCTTCAACTACTCTCCTCCTCGTGGTGACCTGCGGGTTTTCTCTACCGAGTGCGAGGCGCGGGCGGAAATTCGAGGATCTGATATCTATCAGCGTGCCGTGATTTCCTTCGATATGCGGGTCCCTGCGAATCTCGAGGAGCGTGCCCGCGGCGAGCGGACCGCACACATGCCGGTTAGTCTCACTGTCTCCTTGGCGAAGGGCGCCGATGCTATCGATCTGTCGGTTGAGGTAGATAATCGTGTGCCCGACTCGCATCGCCTGTGCATTCTGTTCGACGCGCAAATGGCAACGAAGTTCAATTATGCCGACGAGCAGTTCGGCTGCCGTCGCCGCGACAATGTCCATGAGCGCGAAATGGCCTGTTACAAAGCGAGCATGGGGGAGGCCGGTGTTGGGCCTATGGCTTGGGAAGCCGGTGAGGGCGTAAAGCCCGCTGTCGACGCTAACCCTGGCACATGGGAGGAGCCTCCGGTTTCAATCGAGCCGACGCAGTCCTACGTTGCTCTCTTCAATGACGAGAGGGGTCTTGCGGTCTATCCGCAAGGCGTTCGCGAATACGAGATTGTGGACAAGGACGGTCTCGAAGGTGGAGAAGGCAACCTGATTTGCCTAACACTGTTCCGGTCCTATGGTTTCATGGGCAAGGAGGACCTGCTGTACCGTCCGGGACGAGCTTCGGGGGAGACGACGCTCGCAACGCCTGATGCTCAGCTCCACAAAAAGATGACGTTCGGCCTTGGGTTCGAAGCGTTTTCCGCCGCGTTTTCCAAGGCTCATGTCTCACAGGCTGCGCGTGCCTTTGCGACGGGATTCGAAGCGTACGAGTACGCATCGTTCCTCAACGGTCGCCTCTTGTTCTCGGAGGAAGAAATCGACGGAAGCTCTCCGGCGACGGGATCCCTGATGACGGTTGAGGGCGACTTGACGTTGAGCGCGATTAAAAAGGCTGAAGACGGGAACGGAATCATCGTTCGCCTGTTCAATGGCGAATACGAGGGGGATGCTGCAGCAACGCTCACGTTTGCTAGCTCCGTCGCAAACGCCTATGAGGTCGACCTTCGCGAGCGGAAAGTCGGTGAAATCCGTCACGACGATAAGGCCGTTTTGGTCGGGCCGATCGGGCACGCCAAGATTGTGACCGTGTGTATCGAGCTCGCGTAGGCTCTTAAAAGCGTAACTATTTGAATCGGGCCCCGCATTTGCTGATGACGGATGCGGGGCCGTTGCTATATAATCGCCCACCGCCCAAGACAATCGGAGAGGTTTCCTACATGACTCAGGCAAGGCAAGACGGCATCACGCTCAAGCAGTGGCTCCCGCTCATCGGACTCACCTGCTGCGCCTTCGTGTTCAACACGTCGGAGTTTATGCCCATCGGTCTTTTGACTGACATCGCCGCGTCGTTCTCGCTCACCGAGTCCCAAGCCGGCATCATGATCTCGGTCTATGCCTGGGGCGTCATGCTGCTGTCGCTGCCGCTCATGGTGTTCGCTTCGCGCTTTGAGTTCAAGCGGATGTTGCTGGGCGTGCTGGCCGTGTTTTCGCTGGGCCAGTTTTTGTCCGCTGCGGCGCCGACTTATCCCATCCTGGTCTGCGCGCGCCTGGTGGTTGCCTGCGCGCACGCCGTGTTTTGGTCGGTCGCCTCGATTATGGCCTCGCGCCTGGTCGACACTCGCCACGGGGCGCTCGCCATCAGCATGATCGCTACGGGCTCGTCCATCGCGCAGATCTTTGGTCTGCCCCTCGGTCGCGCTATTGGCTTGGCCGTGGGCTGGCGCATGACGTTTGCCGTGGTCGGGGCCCTCTCAGCCATCGCGGTCGTCTACCAGGCGACCGTGTTCCCGGCCATGCCGGCGGGCGAGCGCTTTACGCTCAAACAGCTGCCCGAGCTGCTCAAGAACCCGTTACTGATCGCGCTCTATGCGGTCACGGTGTTCATGGCAACTGGCTATTACACGGGCTATAGCTATATCGAGCCTTTCCTGGCTCAGGTCGCGCATGTCGACGCAAGCGCCATCACTATGACGCTGACGGCGTTCGGCTGCTCTGGTCTGCTCGGAAGCTGGCTATTCGGCCGCCTGTTCGACGGGCACCGCTTCCCGTTCCTCGCGATTACGCTCTCCGGCGTGCCGGTGGCTCTGCTGCTCATGGGTCCGGCCGCATCGTCGCTCGTGGCAGTGCTTGCCGTCTGCGCGCTGTGGGGCTGCTGCGCCACGGCCTTTAACGTGGCGTTCCAAGCCGAGCTCATCAAGCACACGCCGGCAGATTCGTCGGCCGTCGCCATGTCGATCTTCTCGGGCCTGTTCAATCTGGGCATTGGCACGGGTACCGCGATCGGCGGAGCCGTGGTTTCGGGCCCCGGTATCGCCTGGATCGGCTACGCGGGCGGTGCGATTGCTGCCGTGGGCGTCATCCTCGCTATCACGGTGATGTTCCCGGCCATTCGCCGCGCAAAGCCTGTCGCCTGATCACGTTTCCTCATCAGTTGCGGTGGAATAGTTCCTGTTTAAGGCCTCTGAAGGCCCAAGCAGGAACTATTCCACCGCAACTTATTTTGGGGAAGAGGATACAAGCCGGGCATACAATGGACGTCGTTGTGTTGAGCTTACCGGGAGGTTGCTATGTGGGCATACGAGACGACGTTCTATCAGATCTATCCGCTGGGCTTTTGCGGAGCTCCGCGCGAAAACGCCGCGCCCGTTGCTGAGGATGAACTCTCCCAAGCTGCCGGCGCCGCACCCAACCCCGATGCTCCCATTATGAAAATCGCCCAATGGGCCGACTACCTGCAGGGACTCGGTATTGGCGCCGTGCTGATCAATCCTCCACTCGAGTCTGATAGCCACGGTTACGACACGCGCAGCCTGCGCCATATTGACCGCCGCCTGGGTGGGGATGCCGACTTTGCCGCCGTATGCGACACGCTGCATGCCCACGGCATCCGTGTGGTGCTCGACGCCGTCTTCAACCACGTCGGTCGCGGCTTTTGGGCCTTCCGCGATGTGCAGGAGCGTAAGTGGGACTCACCCTACAAGGACTGGTTCCACATCAGCTTTGACGGCGACTCGTGCTACGGCGACGGCTTTTGGTACGAGGGCTGGGAAGGCCATTTTGAGCTTGTGAAGCTCAACCTGCAAAATCCCGCCGTGGTCGATTACCTGCTCGAGTCCGTGCGTCACTGGGCCGAGGTCTTTGGCATCGACGGTCTGCGTTTGGACGTCGCCTATATGCTCGACCGCGACTTCATGCGCCGCCTGCACGCCTTTACCCGTGAGCTCAAGCCCGACTTTGTGCTGATCGGCGAGACGCTCCACGGCGACTACAACCAGATCGTCAACGACGAGATGCTCGACTCCTGTACCAACTACGAGTGCTACAAGGGCCTGTACTCCAGCTTTAACTCGGTCAACATGTTCGAGATCGCCCATTCGTTGCACCGTCAGTTTGGCGGTGACCCGTGGTGCATTTATCGCGGCAAGCATCTGCTGTCGTTTGTCGACAACCACGACGTGCCGCGCCTGGCGAGCATCCTGACGGACAAGTCCTGCCTACGCCCCGCCTACGGCATGCTCTTTGGTATGCCGGGCATCCCGTGCGTCTACTATGGCAGTGAGTGGGGAATTGCCGGCGAAAAGGGCGGCCCCGATGGCGATTGGGCACTGCGCCCTGCGCTCGATGAGCCTGCACCCAACGAGCTGACGGCTTTCATCAAGCAGCTTGCGTACCTGCGCTCGGCAAACGACGCAGCGGCCCGCGCCTTCAACTACGGTGCCTATCGCAACGTGGTGATCCAGAACAAGCAGCTGCTGTTCGAGCGCGCCTGCGATGACGCGACGGTGCTCGTGGCGGTAAATGCCGTGAACGAGCCCTATACCTTTGGAGCCGGCGAACTCAACGGCTCCTTCGTCGACCTGCTTGCCGACGATACGCCCACGGTCGAGCTTCCGGGCTCCCTTGAACTTGCGCCCTATGAGGTGCGCTATCTGCTGAGGGCCTAATTCATGACTGCGCCGGACGAGGGCTATCAACATATTGAGCATGGGTTTGAGCCCGTGTTTGACGAGCGCTCGCGCGTTTTGGTGCTGGGGTCGTTTCCCTCGGTGCTCTCGCGTGCCAATGCCTTCTACTATGGCAATCCGCAGAACCGCTTTTGGCGCGTGATGGCCGCGTGCCTCGGTGTGTCCGTGCCGCCCAATGAGGGCGATCCTTTGGCGAGCGGTGAGCCCGCGACGCTCGATGCCTCGATTGCCGCCAAGCGGGCTATGCTGCTCAACGGCGGCGTGGCCCTGTGGGACGTGATCGAGAGCTGCGACATTAAGGGCTCGAGCGACGCGAGCATTCGTAACGTTGTGCCGGCACATATCGAGTGCATTACCGGCGCAGCTCCCATTGAGCAGGTGATATGCAACGGTGGTACAGCTGGCCGGCTCTACAAGCGCTATCTACAAGAACGCACCGGGCTGCCCGCCATCGTCCTGCCCTCGACAAGTCCCGCCAATGCCGCTTGGCGCCTGGAGCGTCTTGCTGAGCGTTGGCACGAAGCCGTTGACTGGGCTGTTATTTAATTTAGATTTTCGTTTGAGTGTGGGCGCCCAGACGTTTCAGAACGCCTCGCCAGATCGGCGCGGGCACGGCTGGCTCGGCGCAAACCATGCCGTCGGCGTCGACGTTGGCGGCATTGCCGCCGCCAAGTCGCTGTGCATGTTCGACGGAACACCCCATGCGAACGGCGCCCACGAGCTTGTCCATGGCCTCCGAAAACGGTCGCCGCAAGAGTCCCATGCGCGGGGAGCGACGAAGCGCCGCAATGCCGCTGCCGGCGCAGATGGCAACGCCGCCACACCACAATTGGTCATGGCGCTCACATGCCTTGTGCAGGCGAACGGCGGTCCCACGCGCCTGCTCAGTGCCCTCTTGTGCGGCTCGAATCGCGGCATAGACGCGCGTTCCCGTACCGCCAAAGCGCTCAAGCGCCTGCTCGATGGCTGTCAACGTTTCATCGTCAGCCATATCTTCAATGGCCAGCACGATGCCATCGGCAACGCTGCCGGCGTCATTTGCTTTCAAGTCGACTGGGCGGGGGAGTACAGTGCCGGAAAGCCGGGCATAGGCGGCGATGGCATCCTGCAGGTCCCAAAGCAAAAACTCAAGATCGGCGCTATTGGGAATACTGATATACGCAATAGTTTGCAGCGTTTTGGGCTTATCGCCGCGCGCGATCGTCTCCATGCCATCTCCTTTCCGGCTCGTTTCCGTTTAGGTTACACCGTCTGGCGGCGCCTCGCCGCGCTATCCTAGTGCAACCCTTACGAAAGGAACGCCATGCGTCTGCCCATGAATACCTCGCTTGCCACGCTCAAGCCCTCCGGTATCCGCCGGATCAATGCGCTCGCCGCCCAGCACCCGGGGTGCATCGCGCTCGCGCTCGGCGAGCCCGATTTTCCCACGCCCGATGTGATTAGCGCCGAGGTGACTGCTTCGTTGGGCCGCGGTGACACGCACTATCCGCCCAACAACGGTCGCCCCGCCCTGCGTGAGGCGTTATCTGCCTACATGGGGGACGCGGGCCTGGCGTTTTCCGCCGATGAGGTCATCCTGACCGACGGTGCGACCGAGGCGCTGTCGGCAACATTCATGGCTATGCTCAACCCCGGCGACGAGGTCATTATTCCCACGCCGGCCTTTGGCCTGTACGAAAGCATCGTCGTGGCCAACCACGCCAAAGCAGTCTTTTTGGATACGGAGCCTGCGCAATTTCAGATTGACGAGGATGCGCTTCGTGCTTGCGTGACGCCGGCGACCAAGGCCATCGTCATCTGCTCGCCCAACAATCCTACGGGTTGCATCCTCGACGCGGCATCGCTCGACGCCGTGGCACGCGTGGCAGAGCAGGCAGGCATCTACGTGGTCTGCGACGACGTATACAACCGCTTGGTCTACGCGGACGGCTACGAGCGCTTCGCCCAGCGCCACCCGGAGCTGCGTGAGCAGACGGTAGTCATCGAGAGCTTCTCCAAGCCCTGGGCTATGACCGGCTGGCGCTTGGGCTGGCTTGCAGCGGCAGGGCCCGTCATCGCCGAGATCGCCAAGGCTCACCAATACCTAGTATCGAGCGCCGTCTCCTTCGAGATGGACGCCGCGGCCCGAGCCCTGACCGTCGACCCAACCCCCATGCTCGAAGTCTACCGAGCCCGTCGCGAACGCGTACTCGCAGCCTTAGACGCCATGGGCCTCGACGTAGTAGAGCCCGCAGGAGCCTTCTACACTTTCCCGAGCATCAAAAAGTTCGGCCTAACCAGCGAAGACTTCTGCATCAAAGCTATCAAAGAGGCAAACGTAGCCCTAGTCCCGGGCGACTGTTTCGGCACCGAAGGCCACGTCCGCCTCAGCTACTGCGTCTCCGACAAAGACCTAGACGAAGGCCTCCACCGCCTGTCCACCTTCATTTCGACTTTGTAGTCCTCAGGGACGCAATACATCAGCCCACCGACCCAAGCATTATGAGTGGGGCGCGTCGCTCAACGGACACGAGGATTCGCAGCAAAGGCAACGTAGCTCCGGCCGGGAGGGGCAGGGCGAGTTTTCCGTAGATTCCGCACGAGCCGAAGGCCACTTAATGTGGCCTTCGTGCGAGCCCAGGACTTGACCGAGCGGAAAACTCGCCCTGCCCCTCCCGGTCGGAGCGTATGCAGGGTTTGTGTACGAATCCTCGTGTCCGTTGACCGACGCCGGGGTCCCCGCCATAATACTTTCGGTTCACGCACGAATCCGCTGCCAGAGACAGCCGGCGCAAACGGGTCTTACCCGCGAGCTTAATGGGACATCCCGCCAGCCGAGGTGGTCGAGTAGATATGTCTTCTCGCCCCCGTCGCTCATGCAGCGCGGGGGCTTTCTTTTTGGACATGCCCCCGTCACGTCCTTGTGGCGGACCGTGCCCGGAAAGAATTCGAGGAGGTGTAATTCATGCCCCAGCAGTACAAAATCGACAAGGTTGCAGAGATCGAGTCCCGTATCGCCGAGAACGCCGGTCTGTTCGTCGTCAACTACAACGGTCTGACGGTTAAGCAGGCTCAGGAGCTGCGTCATCAGCTTCGCGAGTGCGGCGCCGAGATGAAGGTCTACAAGAACAACCTGGTCAAGATCGCCCTCAAGAACCAGGAGCAGCCCGAGATCGACGAGATTCTCGCCGGCCCCGTCGCTTATGTGTTCTACGAGACCGAGCCGGTCGAGGCCGCTAAGGCCCTTAAGGACTTCTCCGCTAAGTCCAAGGGCGTCCTTGAGATCAAGGGCGGTATCTCCGACGGCAAGGCCGTTTCCGCTGATGATGTTAAGGCTATCGCCGAGCTGCCCACCAAGGATCAGCTTCTCGGCCAGATTGCCGGTCTCATCTCCGGTTTCGCTCGCGACATCGCTGTCTGCGTCAACGGCGTTTCCTCTGGTCTCGCTCGTTCGATCCAGCAGGTCTCCGAGCAGAAGGCAGCCTAGTCGCTGTTTTCACCCGCGGCGGCAACGCCGCACCCCTGGCGCATTCGCGCCGTGTTTTAACTGATCTCCGTGCATCCGCACGGAAACCGAAAGGACTTAGAAATGGCTAAGCTTACCACCGATGAGATCATCGATGCTCTTAAGGAAATGACCCTTCTCGAGGCTTCCGAGCTCGTTAAGGCTATCGAGGACACCTTCGGCGTTTCCGCCGCTGCTCCTGCCGCTGTTGTCGCCGCTCCCGCTGCTGGCGCTGCTGAGGCCGAGGAGAAGACCGAGTTTGACGTCGTGCTCGAGGGCTTCGGCGACAACAAGATCCAGGTCATCAAGGCCGTCCGTGAGCTCACCAACCTTGGCCTGAAGGAGGCCAAGGAGGTCGTCGAGGGCGCTCCCAAGGCTGTTCTCGAGGGTGCCAAGAAGGAGGACGCCGAGGCTGCCAAGGAGAAGCTCGAGGCTGCTGGCGCTGCTGTCACCCTCAAGTAATCAGGCTTTCTCGCCAGATTTCTTTGCAGACGGGGTTCGCATTGCGAGCCCCGTCTTTTTTGTTTTTCGGTCCCTCAACATCGGTTGCTCAAACTGCCATGTTCTGTGATTTGCGTCGTATCGGGTGTCTTGCCGTTGGGCAATAAAATTGCACCATTCGAGCAATAATTTGCGTTGACCTGCTGAAGAATTGTCTCTGCCTTGTAGTGACATATAGTTCCAGCGGTAAGATGCTTGGGTATCGCAATTTGGTCTGCGGCTGTGTGCCGCACGCATGGGGCGCTTTTGCGCCTGCGAAAGGATCCTTGAATAACATGAAGGCAATCATCCCCGCCGCCGGTCTTGGCACGCGTTTTCTGCCTGGCACCAAGTGCACCCCCAAAGAGATGCTGCCGGTTCTCGACAAGCCGGTCATCCAGTATGTCGTTGAGGAGGCGCTCGACCCCGAGGAGGTCGACGATGCCATCATCGTTACTTCTCCCGGTAAGCCCGAGCTACTGAACTACTTCCAGCCCGATCGCTCGCTCGAGAACCTGCTGCGCGAGCGCGGCAAGAACGCCTATGCCGATGCCGTCGCCCACGCTGGCGGTATGCCGGTCGACTTCCGTTATCAGTACGAGCCCAAGGGCCTCGGCCATGCTATTCGCTCTGCTGCCGACGCCGTGGCAGGGGAGAACTTCCTGGTTCTTCTGGGCGACTACGTTGTGCCTAACCGCGACATCTGCGACAAGATGCTCGCCGTTTCCAAGGAGCACGGTGGCGCTTCGGTTATCGCCGTCGCTGCTTGCTCACCCGAGGAAGTCAGCCGCTACGGCGTTATCGCCGGCGAGCGCGTCGGTTCGCTCGAGGGCGCCGAGGACGTTGCCGATGCCGAGCCGGGCGCTGTCTGGCGCATCGGCGGTCTGGTCGAGAAGCCCGCTCCCGAGGCTGCTCCGTCCAACCTGTACATCGTCGGTCGCTACCTGCTGAGCCCGCTGGTCATGGACCTGCTGGCAGATCAGCAGGCCGGCAAGGGCGGCGAGATCCAGCTCACCGACGCCATGGCCCGTTCGCTCGACCGTGAGGCCATGTATGCCGTCGTCATCGACCCGCTGTCGGGCTACGACACCGGCACTCCCTCTGGCTGGATGGCCACCAACGCCCTCATGGCTGCAAGCGATCCCCGCTTTGCCGATGCCTTCTGGGACGCCATCGACGAGCGCGGCGGATTGATGCGCAAGTAAGCCTTCGGACATCGACATTTACGGGCGCGGACCTCGGTTCGCGCCCGTTTTTTATAAGAGCTGCGATTGCCGGCTCTCTGTTCACAGAAAATATATGAACAGATGTTCGATATACACCTATCTACCTGCATCTTTTCCGTCGAAAAACTTTGCTACTCCAAAAACTCAATCGCGTCAAGGCTTTTCTTGCCCAACGGTCGGTACCTGATAAACTATTAGGTTGCGATAACTGGCGAAGCTATGCCTCGCCAACCCACCGAGCATTTCCGTGAAGGAGGAAAAACCTGGTGACCTACGCATACACTGCCACTGAGCGCAAGCGCGTCAGCTTCGGGAAAATCCCGGAGGCCATGGAGCTCCCCAACCTTATCTCTGTTCAAAGGGAATCCTTTGAGCGTTTTAAGGACGAGGGCCTTCGTGAGGCGTTCAAGGAATCCAGCCCCATCCAGAGCCAGAACCATGTTCTCGAGGTTACCTTCGGCGAGCATCAGTTCGGCGACCCCGCGCACACCGTCGAGGAGTGCCGCGAGAAGGATATGACCTATCAGGCTCCGCTTCTGACCGACGTCCGTCTCACCAACAAGGAGACCGGCGAGATCAAGGAGCAGCTCGTCTTCATGGGCGACTTCCCCATGATGACCGATCAGGGCACCTTCATCATCAACGGTACCGAGCGTATCGTCGTCTCGCAGCTCGTCCGCTCCCCGGGCGTGTACTACAGCTCCGAGATGGATTCGGGCAAGCAGATCTACAAGGCCCAGATCATCCCGTCCCGCGGTGCCTGGCTCGAGTTTGAGGTCGACAAGCGCGACCAGCTCATGGTCTCCATCGACCGTAAGCGCAAGCAGAGCGCCACGATGTTCCTGCGCGCCCTTGGCATCGCCGTCACCAACGATGACATCATCGAGCTGCTCGGCAACTCCGATGTGATCAAGCGCACCCTGGAGCGCGACACCGCCCTCACTCGCGAGGACGCCCTCATCGAGATCTACCGTCGTCTGCGCCCGGGCGAGCCTCCCACCGTGGACGCTTCCCGCAGCCTGCTCGAGGGCCTGCTCTTCAACCCGCAGCGCTACGATCTGGCCCGCGTCGGTCGTTACAAGGTCAACAAGAAGCTCAACCTCACCACCGAGGAAGAGGTCACGGTGCTCACCGACGAGGATATCGTCGCGACGCTGCGCTACCTGCTGTCCCTCGCTGCCGGCGAGCAGGGCTTCAAGGTCGATGACATCGACCACTTTGGCAACCGCCGCATCCGCACCGTCGGCGAGCTCGTCGCCAACCAGTTCCGTATCGGCATGAGCCGTATGGAGCGCGTCGTCCGTGAGCGCATGAGCTCCCAGGACATCGACGAGATCACCCCGCAGTCGCTCATCAACATCCGCCCGATCGTGGCCTCCATCAAGGAGTTCTTCGGTTCCTCGCAGCTCTCGCAGTTCATGGACCAGGCGAACCCCCTGACCGGTCTGACCCACAAGCGCCGCCTGTCCGCACTCGGCCCTGGCGGTCTTGCCGGCCACAAGTCCGGCTCCAGCCGCCGCACCAACGTGCCGACGGCCGTCCGCGACGTTCACAACTCGCACTACAGCCGCATGTGCCCGATCGAGACCCCCGAAGGCCCCAACATCGGCCTGATCGGCTCGCTCGCCCTCTACGCCCGCGTCAACGAGTACGGCTTCATCGAGGCTCCGTTCCGTCGCGTCGAGAACGGCGTTGCCACCGACCAGATCGACTGGATGACCGCTGACGAGGAAGAGAAGCACGTCATCGCGCCGGCTAACACGCCGCTCGATCCCAAGACCAACGAGTTCATCACGACCGATGCCGAGGGCAAGCTTGTCCGCCCGCACACCGTGATCGCCCGTACCCGCGACTTCGACGGCTCCTTCGGCGCTCCCGCCGACGTGCCCGTCGAGGACGTCGACTACATGGACGTCTCGCCGCGTCAGATGCTCTCCGTCGCAGCCACGCTGATCCCGTTCCTCGAGCACGACGACGCCAAGCGTACGCTGATGGGCGCCAACATGCAGCGTCAGGCCGTGCCGCTGGTTCACCCTGCCGCTCCCTATGTCGGTACCGGCATGGAGCGTCGCGCCGCCCTGGACTCCGGCGAGGTCACCCTGGCCAAGAACGCCGGCGAGGTCATTTTTGCCGACGCCGCCAAGATCATCGTCAAGCATGCCGGCGGCATGGACGAGTATCACCTGGCCAAGTACCAGCGCTCCAACCAGTCCACCTGCATCAACCATCGTCCGCTCGTGCGCGTCGGTGACACCGTCGAGCAGGGCGAGCCCCTGGCTGACGGTCCTTCGACCGATCATGGCGAGCTCGCACTGGGTCAGAACCTCACCGTGGCATACATGCCGTGGGAAGGCTTTAACTACGAGGACGGTATCGTCGTGTCCGAGCGCCTGGTGGCCGAGGACCTGCTGACGACCATCAACATCACCCGTCACGAGATCGACGCCCGCGACACCAAGCTTGGCCCCGAGGAGATCACCCGCGAGATCCCGAACCTCTCCGAGGACATGCTTGCCAACCTCGACGAGGACGGCATCATCCGCATCGGCGCCGAGGTCGGCCCTGGCGACATCCTGGTCGGCAAGGTCACGCCTAAGGGCGAGAGCGCTCTGACCGCCGAGGAGCGCCTGCTGCGCGCCATCTTCGGTGCCAAGGCCCATGACGTTCGCGACACCTCCCTTAAGATGCCTCACGGCGCTTACGGCCGCGTCATCGACGTCGTCCGCTTTAGCCGCGAGAACGGCGACGATCTGGCCCCCGGCGTCAACGAGCAGGTGCGCGTCTACGTCGCCCAGCGTCGTAAGATCCAGCAGGGCGATAAGATCGCCGGCCGCCACGGCAACAAGGGTGTTATCTGTAACGTTCTGCCGGTCGAGGACATGCCTTACATGGCTGACGGTACCCCGATCGACGTTATCCTCAACCCGCTGGGCGTTCCTTCGCGTATGAACGTCGGCCAGCTGCTCGAGTGCCACCTTGGCTGGGCTGCTGCCTGCGGTTGGGATACCGAGCAGGCCGACTCCGACAAGTACGTCCCCGGTCCGTTCTTCACCGCCACGCCCGTCTTCGACGGCGCCAAGGAGGACGAGATCGCCGAGGTCATTCGTCGTGCCAACAAGAACATGCTCAACAAGGCCACCGCTGCCTTTGGCGATCACATGCGTCCCGAGTTCGTCACCCAGCTTGACGAGCGCGGCAAGACCCGTCTGTTCGACGGCCGCACCGGCGAGGAGTTCCGCGAGCCCATTACCGTGGGTACGTCCTACATCCTCAAGCTCGGCCACATGGTCGACGACAAGATCCACGCCCGTTCGACCGGCCCTTACAGCCTGGTTACCCAGCAGCCTCTGGGCGGCAAGGCTCAGTTCGGCGGCCAGCGCTTCGGCGAGATGGAAGTTTGGGCACTGTACGCTTACGGTGCTTCCAACGTCCTGCAGGAGATCCTGACCGTCAAGTCCGACGATACCGTGGGCCGTGTCAAGACCTACGAGTCCATCGTCAAGGGCGAGAACGTTCCTGTCCCGGGTATCCCCGAGTCCTTCAAGGTTCTCGTCAAGGAGATTCGCTCCCTCGCACTGGACATCGAGCCCATGCACGATGCCGACGAGGACGCCTCCGCCCCTGTGACCGCCGAGGAGACCTCTGCTCTCGACGACCTGGCTGCGCTCGCCGGCGTTGACGCCGACGTCGAGGCCGAGGATGCCGAGACCGCCGAGGCACCCGAGGCTGTCGCCGCCACGACCACTGATAAGGAGTAGTTGACTGTGGCAGATTTCGAAGCTACTGATTTTGACTCGGTAAAGATCTCCCTTGCCTCCGCCGACCAGATCCGTTCCTGGTCGCACGGTGAGGTCAAGAAGCCGGAGACCATCAATTACCGTACCCTCAAGCCCGAGAAGGACGGCCTGTTCTGCGAGAAGATCTTCGGTCCCGCCAAGGACTGGGAGTGCTCCTGCGGCAAGTACAAGGGCATCCGCTTTAAGGGCATCGTCTGCGAGCGCTGCGGCGTCGAGGTCACCTCGGCCAAGGTGCGTCGCGACCGCATGGGCCACATCGAGCTCGCCGCTCCCGTGTCCCACATCTGGTACTTCAAGAGCCCCACGAGCTTCCCGATGAGCCGTATGCTCGACATCAAGTCCAAGGACCTCGAGAAGGTTCTGTACTTTGCCAGCTACATCATCACCGAGGTCGACTACGAGGCTCGCGAGGCTGACGCTGACGACCTGCGCGAGGAGCTCGCCGCCGATCTGGAAGAGATCGATGCCGAGTGCGCCCGCCAGATCGAGTCCCTCAAGGAGCAGGGCAACCCCGAGAACTTTGACGAGTTCTCCGACGAGGAGCCGCTGACCCCCGAGGAGATCGCCTCTGGCATCGTCGACATCGAGGAAGAGTGCAAGGACGAGAAGCAGCTCCGCACGGACGCCTTCAACGCCTTCATGAAGCTCAGCGAGCGCGACCTCATTTCCGATGAGCCGCTGTTCCGCGAGATGACCCGCTACTACTCGATGTACTTCAAGGGTGGCATGGGTGCCGAGGCCGTCCGCGACCTGCTCGCTGCCATCGACCTCCCCTCCGAGGCCGAGAAGCTCAAGGCCATCATTGCCGACGAGGATTCCCAGAAGCAGAAGCGCGAGAAGGCCGTCAAGCGCCTCGAGGTCGTTGACGCCTTCCTGAAGGGCGGCAACAGCCCCGCGAACATGATCCTGGATGTCATCCCGGTCATTCCGCCCGATCTGCGCCCGATGGTCCAGCTCGACGGCGGCCGCTTCGCCGCGTCCGACCTCAACGACCTGTATCGTCGCGTGATCAACCGTAACAACCGACTCAAGCGCCTGCTCGACCTGGACGCCCCTGCGATTATCGTGAACAACGAGAAGCGCATGCTCCAGGAGTCCGTGGACGCCCTGTTCGACAACGGCCGTCGTGGTCGCCCGGTCTCTGGCCGTGGCGGTCGCCCGCTCAAGTCGCTCGCCGAGGCCCTCAAGGGCAAGCAGGGTCGTTTCCGTCAGAACCTGCTGGGTAAGCGTGTCGACTACTCCGGCCGTTCGGTTATCGTTACCGACCCCAAGCTGCTGCTGCACCAGTGCGGTCTGCCCAAGACCATGGCGCTGGAGCTCTTCAAGCCCTTCGTCATGAAGCGCCTGGTCGAGCTTGGCAAGGTCGAGAACATCAAGGGCGCCAAGCGCGCTATCGACCGTGGTGCCACCTTTGTGTGGGACATCCTCGAAGAGGTCATCGACGGTCGCGTCGTGCTGCTCAACCGTGCACCGACCCTGCACCGTCTGTCCATCCAGGCCTTTGAGCCGGTGCTGGTCGAGGGCAAGGCTATCCACCTGCACCCGCTGGTCTGCTCGCCCTTCAACGCCGACTTCGACGGCGACCAGATGTCTGTCCACGTGCCGCTGTCCAGCCAGGCTCAGGCCGAGGCCCGCGTGCTCATGCTCTCTGCGAACAACCTGCGCTCGCCGGCATCCGGCAAGCCGGTCAACATCCCCTCGCAGGACATGATCATCGGTGTGTACTACCTCACCCAGGTCCGTGACGGTCTGCCGGGCGAGAACCATGTGTTCGCCAGCTTCGACGACGCGCTGCACGCCTATGACTGCCGCTCCGAGGTCGACATGCAGGCCAAGATCCAGGTCCGCGTGTCCGCTGCCGACGCCAATGTCATCAACGAGGACGGCACCCGTATCTTCCGCGTTAAGAACGGCAAGAACGAGTTTGTCGACTACGACGTCACCGGCAACAAGACCGCGCGCTTCGAGACCTCTATCGGCCGCATCATCTTCAACCGCCAGTGCCTGCCCGAAGACTATGAGTTCATGAACTACAAGATGGTCAAGGGCGACGTGGCCAAGCTGGTTGCGGACTGCTGCGATCGTTACCCCGAGGCCAAGGTCGGCCCGATCCTCGACGCCATCAAGTACTCCGGCTTCCACTACGCTACCCGCGCCGGCCTCACCATCTCGGTGTGGGACGCTCTCATCCCTGCCGAGAAGCAGGAGCTGCTCGACCGCGCCCAGGCCAACGTCGACCAGATCAACGAGTACTTCGAGGAGGGCTTCATCAACGAGACGGAGCGCCACATCGAAGTCGTTAACGAGTGGACCGCTTGTACCGACAAGGTCGCAGCGCTTATGCTCGACATGTTCGACGAGGAGAACCCGCTCTACATGATGGCCGACTCCGGCGCCCGTGGTTCTAAGACCCAGCTGCGTCAGCTCGGCGGCATGCGTGGCCTGATGGCAGACATGTCCGGCGAGACGATCGACCTTCCCATTAAGGCGAACTTCCGCGAGGGTCTGCTGCCGCTCGAGTACTTCATTTCGACCTACGGCGCCCGTAAGGGCCTGGTCGATACCGCATCCCACACCTCGGACTCTGGTTACCTGACCCGTCGTCTGGTCGACGTGGCCCAGGACGTCATCGTCCGCGAGGAGGACTGCGGTACGCACGAGGGCGTCACCTACAACCTCATCATCCCCGGCACCACCGACCTCAACACCGACCTCGTCGGCCGTTGCTTCATTGAGGACGTCGTGGCTCCCGATGGCACCGTGCTCTTTGAGCAGGACGGCTACATCGAGAAGGTCGCCGACATCCAGAAGATGGTCGATGCCGGCCTTAAGAAGGTCAAGCTTCGCGCGCTGCTTACCTGCCGCTCCAAGTACGGCGTGTGCCAGAAGTGCTACGGCTGGGATCTTTCCACCCGTCGTCCGGTCGCCATCGGTACTGCGGTCGGCATTATTGCCGCCCAGTCCATCGGCGAGCCCGGTACGCAGCTTACGATGCGTACCATTCACTCCGGCGGCGTCGCTGGCGTCGACGATATTACGCAGGGTCTGCCTACGGTCAGCCGTATGTTCGATATCGTCGGCAACGTCAACGAGAAGATCCTGGGTCGCGAGGCCGAGCTGGCTCCGTACTCCGGCCACCTCTCGATTAAGCCCGAGAAGTCCGAGTACGTGCTGACGCTCACCGACTCCGAGGACCACACCCGTGTCCTCGACGAGCGTCGCGTCCCCGCTTCGGTGCGCTTTATGCCCGAGATCGAGGACGGCTGCGAGGTTCGCGCCGGCGATCAGATCACCAAGGGCTTCGTCAACTTCCGCAACCTGCGCAAGCTGACCGACATCGAGTCGACGATGCACACCTTCGTCGAGAGCGTCAAGGACGTCTACACCAGCCAGGGCGTCGATCTGAACGACAAGCACATCGAGGTACTCGCACGTCAGATGCTGCGTCGCGTTCAGATCACCAACCCCGGCGATTCCAAGTACCTGCTTGGTCAGTACGTCGACCGCTACGAGTTCGCCGACGAGGTCGAGCGCGTTGCCCGTCTGGGCGGTCAGGCTCCTGTGGCCGAGCCCGTCATCCTGGGTACGCTCAAGGTCGCGTCCAACATCGACTCCTGGCTGTCGAGCGCATCGTTCATCCGTACCGCCGGCGTCCTTACCGAGGCTGCCATCGAGGGCAAGGTCGACCACCTGCTCGACCTTAAGTCCAACGTCATCGTCGGTAAGAAGATTCCGGCCGGTACCGGCCTCAAGCCGTACGCCAACGCCAAGCTGACGTATCGTACGGCCGACGGCTACGTGGACATCGACGGTCCGGCTTCGCCCAACGCCAAGTCGCTGCCCGAGTGGGCTCCGGTTGAGCTCAAGGACCTGGACGAGCAGCTCCCGCAGCAGCTTGACTGGGCCGGCTACGACGAGTTCGGTGGTGCTGACGGTTCGTTCACCCGCAACGGCCACACCATCTCCGCCGAGAAGGCTCGCCTGTACCTGTTCGACGACCTGGGCGTGTCGCAGCGCTGGACCAACAAGTTCAGCGAGGTCGGCATCGAGACGGTCGGCGACCTGGTCGGCAAGTCCGAGGAAGATCTGCTGCGCATCGATGGTATCGGTGCCAAGGCAATCGAGGAGCTCCGTGACGGCCTCGAGGCCCACGACCTGCTCTACATCCTCGAGAACAACGACGACGTTGCCGACGAGGAAGACCTCTCGCAGCTGCTGCAGATGGTCTTTAGCCCCGACGGTCCGGACGACATCCTGCTGGGCACCTCCGCCGCTCCGACGCATCACGCCGACGCCGACGAGGAGCTCCTGGGCGCCCCGATCGACGACAAGAAGGCTCCCGCCAACGGCGCGATCAACGAGGACATGGCTTCCCTCGACGAGCTGCTCAACCAGCTCGTGGACACCGACGACGCCGAAGAGGCCAAGGACAACGACGAGGAGTAATTTCCTAGTACGTTAACCGTCCTTCCAAAGACCCGTTTCCCAACAGGGAAGCGGGTCTTTTTGTTAAAGAAAACCTGCCAAAAAGGGACAGGTATATTTTGGTAGGTTTTTCCTGCTTGAATTTGAAACATTTCGCCCGACAAGAGCGTATCTAAGGTGAGGGCCTCACCAAGAATTATTAACGTCACCGGGAGGTGATTATGGAAGAACAAGCATTTAGACAGGCGGTCGAGGATCACCGTGATGTCGTGTTTCGAATCGCATTGACGTACCTGCGCGATCGTGCCGATGCCGACGATGTTGCCCAAGATGTCTTTCTTAAGTTGCTTAAAAGCGATGGGCACTTTGAAAGTTGGGAACATCTTCGCCGCTGGCTTGTCCGGGTCACGATCAATGAATGCAAATCGCTCTTTCGAAAGCCATGGAGGCGTGTGGAGGATATTGAGAATCTGGCCGATTCGCTTTCGGCGGCGCAGGATGAGACCAAGGCGGTCCTGTCAGACGTTATGCGACTTCCGGAGCGATTCCGCGTTCCCATCGTGCTCTATTACTACCTGGGCTTTTCGACCTCAGAGATTGCCGAGTTGATGCATGTACCAGCCGCGACCGTTCGAACGCGTTTAGCTCGCGGTCGATCGAAGCTCAAATTCATCTTAGAGGAGGGCGACCGTGAAATCCAATCAAATCAAGCAGGCCTTCGAGTCCATCCAAGCCGATAGCGACCTTGCCGACCGTGTTATTGATGCTGCGGCTGGAGAGCCGCTTCGTCGAAAGGGTCACGCGAAGCCTCTGTATGTTGCCGTAATCGGATGTCTTGCCGGAGTGTTGGCGACCGGAGGGGTCGCCTACGCCGTTATCAATTCCAGCTATTTTGCCTCAGCCTGGGGAAACCACGGCAACGGGGATTCCATTACCTGGACCAACGGCGGTTCATCGGGGACTAAATATACCTACACCAGAGAGTTTGGTGACGGCATCGCGCCCCAAAGCCTGGAGGGCGCAGTTCAGGAGGTTAATCTGTCCGTCGAGGGTAACGGCTATACGCTTGATATCCATGAGATGGCTATTGACCAAAACGGCTGCGGAGCCGTGACGTTTACGTTGTCCAATTCAAATGGCGTTAACTACTACAAGCCGGCAGCAGAGACAGGCGAACTTGTTCTCTATGGTGAAGAAGAACAAGGCATCGGCACGCCCAGCATGAACTTCGGCGAGGAATGGGCTGACACACGCTGCACAATTGATAAGGACACATCAAGCGACACGGTCATTAATGGCACGATGTACTTTGCCTCGTGGGATCGCGAGCGAGATTTGGGACATGCGGTCACCTGGAATATCTGCTGGACTGAGGGCGAAGGCGAGGACGCGAAGCTGTTCGAAGCATCGACGCCCGAGTTTAGCGTTGGAGCGTACGTCGATACAAAGGAACTCCGCTCCGATGACTCGCCTCTCGAGATCAGCCCGTTTTCCATCCAGACGCACATCGATGATCTGGGCTATGAAGCAGTTGATCATAAACTGACCGTCAGCTACAAGGATGGATCGGAGCAGATTATCGAAGATGACGACGCAGGGGCGTACAATTTCTATGTTTCGATGGCACGCAATAGCGGAGAGAACATTTGGGTGCCAACGAAGTTGATTGATGTCGACCAAGTGGTTTCAGTAACGCTCGAAGGCACACGCTGCACTTCAACAGGGGGCGCCGAAACGTCGGAACCCTTTACCATCGTCTATTCGTAAGATTTGGGGCCGCTTCCTACTAGGGGAAGCGGCCTTCTTTGCGGTAAATGGGCGGTTAGACCGCACGATATTCGCCTGCATTTCTGAAGTATGCGGCAAAATCTTGATGGGTCGACCACACCGTATATGCTCAAGCGTTCTACCTGCGGGTTTGTTATCGCAAAATCCCTGTGTGCTCGGTAAGTTCATAATTTGCCGCATACTTCCGAAAACACCGTCAATCTACAGTGTTAGTGAGGTCGGATCACCGCTGGAGCGCGACGTTTCCCCAGATAAAACCGACCAAAATAAACCTGTCCCTTTTTGGTAGGGAACGTTGCCCCGACGAGCACGTCGGATTCCCGGTCCGGGCGGCCCGCTGTTTAAGTTTGTCGCGA